>Ga0209099_1000339_pt1 | contig 56137 bp, 44 predicted proteins | sample AD_JPNHW2_MetaG_FD_184430 | JGI IMG/M metagenome (GOLD analysis project Ga0209099, IMG submission 184430) | Active sludge microbial communities of municipal wastewater-treating anaerobic digesters from Japan - AD_JPNHW2_MetaG (SPAdes) (version 2) | ecosystem: Engineered > Bioreactor > Anaerobic...
GCTGCTGGATCGATTGATGCGAAGGCGGTCACCCGGTGTTAAGAATATTCTCATCGACCCCGTGGCCATCATCGAACGCGTCTCAACCGATCTGGTGGCCACCAGTGACCGTATCGCCGCAGCCGCGCTGACCTTCATTCGACAGGAAGCTTGTCATGGCGTCGGTGTGCCCCAAGTCGCACGGGGAATCGGCGTGTCGCGCTCCACCCTCGACAGCCATTTCAAACAGATCATCGGACGTACGGTGCACGAGGAAATCCAACGCGTCCAGCTGAATGCCGCCCGGAACTTGCTTGTGACTACGGCCCTGTCGTTGGAGGAGATCGCGCGCCGCGTCGGGCTCTGCCACGCGCAGTATTTTTCGGCCCTCTTTCGTCGCGTATGCGGGCAGACGCCCGGCCAGTACCGACGCCGCGCACGTTGAGGACCTGCAGGCTCACGGGATGCCGATCAGGGTTCCGGTACGCTTGACCGAGAAGAGCAGGTTGTCAACCAGCACGGCCTCTTCAGGCGGGAAGAGCTGCCCGCCGCGGATGCCGAAGCCGGCCAGGCTCATCGACGAGAGCGCCTCCAGCCGGGTGTCCGGATCGCCCGGCCTGCGCATGTTCGTCGTGAACCGCAGGCCGTCGAACGCCGCGACCGGCTGGGCCGGTGTCGGGGCCCCGAGCGTCGGTTGCGCCAAGCCCATGTCGAACACCTTGAGCGAGTAGGCGTTGGCGGCCAGGACGACCTCCGCCTTGAACCGGTACCAGTGGCTGGTGTCGATCGCTGCGGCGGCATACACGTTGCTGGCACCTCCCGTGCCGTCGCCGTCCGAGGCCAGGGTCGACGTGTTTGGATAGACGCCCCAGCCGTCGGCCCATTGATTCGTGCAGCCGAAGCCGAAATTCAATGCATAATATTTTGCGAAGCTCAGCGCTGCGTTGCGGTTGCCCTGCCAGAAGCGGTCGTCCCCCAGGAAGAGGGCGGCCGAATGGTAGCCCCACACCCAGTATGCGGGCGGATTGATGTCGCACTGGACCAGCAGGACGTTGCACCTGATGTCCGCACCGAGTGACTGCATGAAGTAGGCGTGGTCGGCCCCGGTGTGGGACAGCCGCAGGTGGGGGTTGCCGCCGTCTGTGGTGACCTCGGCCGCCAGCGTGCCGTTGTTGCGCCGGACCCAGCCGTCCTGGCTGCCGCCGAGCGTATCGATCACGCCGGTGAGCGGGGTGTGGCGCGCGGTGCCGGTGATATTGGTGTACGTGCGTGACGTGAAAGCATTCTTGTAGATGTCGACCGGTTCCGCGCCCGGCAGGGTGGCGGTGAGCACGATGTTGTCGTACCCTGCCGTGCCGGGGATATTGTTGGTGCCGTCAAAACCGCCCGCCATGCCGTAGGCACCGAAACTGATCGCCGAAATGCCCTGCAGCTCGGTGAGCGGGGCGTCGCCGATGCTGCGACGGAATCCGCCGGAGAAGGTCTCGACGGGCGTTTCGGGCGTCGGCGTAGTGATGCTGTGCTGCGTCCCCATGTCGTAGACGTTCACGGCGTAGGTGGCGTTGGTTAGGTCGAGGGTCGCGATGAAGCGGTACCAGTTGGCCGGATTCACGGTGGCCGTACCGTAAACCATTGTGGCGCTGTTGGCGCGGTTGCCGTTATAAAAAGCGAAGCGGATGTCCGAGTCGCTGTCGCCGCTGAAGCCGAAGCGGGCCGCATAATGGTGGTAATAGGAGTTCGTGATGCCGTCGTTTTTTTCACCGCGATAGAGCGCGTCATCGCCAACGAGGACGCTGATGTTACGGGGTGTCGAGTACCATTTGTCCGGCGGGGTCATTTCGGCCATCACCTGGATCGTGCCGTTCGTCACGGTGTTGCCGATCCGCTGACAGGCGGCGATATAGTTCCCGCTCGAATCCCAAGCTTTTGCGTAAGCGTTGCCATCCGAAGCGACCGTTATTTTGGCTGTGCCGGTGTTACGGCGGATCCAGGCGTCGGTGCCGGAACCGAGGATGGAGCCGTTGGGGAATTCGAGAGTGTAGTCGCGGGTCAGGAGATTTCCGACGGTATAATACCCCGTACCGTTAGGGACGGCGGTGTCGTTGGCGTAGCCGAACTCGCGCGGATCCGGGACGGTGCGGGTGATCGTGCGGGTCGCGAAGTCATTGGCATAGACACGCGTGAAATTCGGGGCGCCGACAGGCTTCGATTCGATGACCAGATTGTCATAGCGCGCGGTGAGGGTGATGTCTGTGGAGGCATCGTCGCCGCCCATGACGCCGTACGCCGAGAGTCCCAGCGTGGTGAGGCCTCCCGTGGCGGCAGAGAGGTCCATGCGGAAGCGGAACGCCGCGCCGCCGAAGGTCTCGACCGGCGAAGCAGGCAACGAGGTCTCAGCCGCGGGTTGGTCCGTGCCCATGTCGTACACGGCCGCGGTGTAGGTGCCTGCGTTCAGGTCCAACAACGCGACGAAACGGTACCAGTGCGTGGTGTCGACCGACGCGGCGCCCGCCGTCATCGTGCCGGAAGAGCCGTCGCCGTTGCCTTGGTAGGCAAAGAACTTGAAGTCGGTGTCCGTGTTGTCAAAACTGCGGAAGCCGAGCAGAAGCGTTTGATACTTGTAGTATTCTTCTTTCTCGCCCTCGATTACGCTCATGAAACGGTCGTACCCGAAGTGAATCGAAATGTTGCGCGAAATGCCGCTCCACCGGCGCGGCGGGCGGATATCGGCGCTGTACCGCACCAGTCCGTTCGTGAGGACGTTGCCGATCGGGTGGCGGACGTAGGCATATTTTCCGTAGACATCGCGGCACAGGCAAGCCAGGGGGTTGCCGCCCGTGTCGAGAACGCGCGCGACAACATCATTGTTGTTCAAGCCCTCGACCCAGCCGTCCTGAATCGCACTTGTGTCGGAGTAGGCCGCGAAGCCGTTGGTCGAGCAGAGCGTTCCGGTGAGGTACGGCAGGGTGTAGGTCTTCGCGGTCGCCGGCCCCGCGCTGAGGCGGGCGGCGAAGTCGTTGCGGTAGACCGTCAACGGTTGCGCCTGCGCGCCGAGTCCGGCGATCAGTGCCGTTGATATGACCATCGACAGGGTGATCGTGTGCTTCGCACGCAAGATAAGTCGTTTCATTGAGACTCCTCGCACAGGGTGCTTGTGGTGCTTAATCACGATGCATGGCGCTATCCGTTTCAAAAAATAACGCGCCTATTTTCACACACGAGAACGATTTCCGCTATTGCGTAGTAACACAAATAAAGTGCGAGATTCACCCGTTCATGCACATACGCCACCGGGTGATCTCCGGAGCCTCAGACGCCGTCAAGCCTTGCCGCAAGATGTGTGTTTTCACACTCAAGTTGTGAAAGAACGCAATAGCGCGTTTGGCGCGGAAATGCCACACTTTCCTCAACAGCTGAACGGGCGATGTGACGGCTAATCGGACACGTGCCTCTCAGCCCAAAAAGGGGGAATCTAATGGGCAAGATATTCATCGGATTGAACGCCGAGTTCTCGCGCAGCAGTGACAAGCCTTTCGAGTGGGCGGTGAAGGCCGCCGCCGAAATGGGGTTCAAGTACTTTGAGCCGATGGTGCATTTCGGCCGCGAACTGATGAGCGAGGCCGGGTATTTCCATACGGTGTCGATGTTCGATGACCCATACCGGATCAAGGAAGCGTGCGACGCGGCGGGCCTGAAGATATCGGGACTCCAGGCGCACGGCCCGCTGTGCCGCCCGGAAGTCCACGGCGAGTACATCAAGCTGGCGGTCCGCGTGGCAGCGGAGATCGGTGTGCCGGTGATCAATACGGATGAGGGCAAAAAGGCCAAGTGGACGACGGAGGAAGAGGATTTCGTTCTGATCAAGTACACGCTTCGCGAGGCCCTGTTCGTCGCGGAACGCCGCGGCGTGAAGATCGGGCTGGAGCCTCACTCGCAATACTCGAAGACGCCTGAAGGTCTTGACCGCATCTACAATCTCGTGAAATCGCCGTCCATCGGCATCAACCTGGACACGGGCAATGCGTATTTGGCGGGTCAGGACGTCTACGCTTGGCTTGAACGCGTGGCCTCTCGTCTGGTACATTTACACGCTAAGGATATTTCCATCAGCCATGCCGACGCCGAGCGCGGCAAGGTGACCGGCACGCCGGTCGGCTGCGCTTGTGGCGAAGGCGTGCTGGACTGGGAGCGGATTATCCGGATCGTGAAGGAGAAGTGCCCGCGCGATATCGTCTTTTCTGTCGAGTGCGGCACGCCGACCCAGGCAGCGAAGAGCCTGGAGCACCTGAGCAAGCTAGTGTAAGGCGGCGAGACGCGAACCGACCCGCATCGACTCCGGTCGCGGCTGGTCGGTTCGGGTCGCCAAAGGGGGATAGCGGGGATGGGGCGATGCGATCCATTCTGGGCGGTCGCGGTTCTGGCGGCAGGGTTTCTTGCGTCCTGTGCCACGAGGCCGGATGGCACGGGTCTGGTCTTCCGGGCCGGCGCTTTCGCCAGCGACGTCACGCCCACGAATTTCCCCGTCGCCGTGAACGGCGGGTTCCTCGCCACTACAGCCACCCGCGTTTCCGACCGTCTCCATGTGCGCTGGCTGGTCCTGGATGACGGCGCGGCGCGGGTGGCCCTGGGTGTCCTGGACACCTGCCTGATCCCCGTCGAGTTCGCGGGTGCGGTCAAGGCCCGCGCGAGTGAGGCGACCGGCATCCCCGAAGATCGGATCGCGCTCTCGGCGACACATTCGCACAGCGCCCCCTCCCTGATGCAGATCTTGGGGACGCCGCCCGACGCAAACTATCCCGCTTACGCCCTCCCGCTGATCGTCGAAGGGCTGACCCGTGCCGTCTCCAATCTCGCGCCCGCCCGCGTCGGCTGGGCCGTCGCCCAAGCCCCGGAACACACGCATACGCGCGTCTGGATCAGGCGGCCCGACAAAGTGTTCAGCGACCCCTTCGGCGAACTGACCGTACGCGCCAACATGCATCCCGGCCATCAGAATCCGGACGTGATCGGCCCGTCGGGCCCGTCCGATCCCGCGCTGACGTTGCTCGCCGTCCAAACGCCGGCCGGTCGTCCCCTGGCGGTGCTGGCGAACTTTTCCATGCACTACTTCGGCGGGGCGCCGCTCTCCGCCGATTACTACGGCGCCTTCGCCGACAAACTCGGCCCGCTCATCGGCGCGACAAACGGCGCGCCCGCGTTCGTCGGTATCCTGTCGCAGGGCACGAGCGGCGATCAGCACTGGATGGACTACAGCCAGGCCAAGCGGTCCGTGAGCCGGGAGACCTATGCGGGGGAGCTGGCTCAGCTCGCGGCGGACGCCTGCAAGGGCATCGTTTTTAAGGATTGGGCCCCGCTGTCGATGCGGCAGACAACGCTGCGCCTCGCGACGCGGCAGCCCGACGAGAATCGCCTGGCATGGGCCCGCGACACCGCTGATAAGATGGGTGACCGGCTGGCGACGAGTCAGGCCGAAGTCTACGCGCGGGAGCAGCTGTGGCTCAAGGAGCACCCGACGCGCGAGATGAACCTCCAAGCCCTGTGCGTCGGCGATCTCGGCATCGCCTTCTGGCCCGCCGAAGTGTTCGCCCTTCACGGCTTGCAGGTGAAAGCCCAAAGCCCGTTCCCGACAACCATGAACATCGCGCTGGCCAACGCCGAAGAAGGCTACGTCCTCCCGCCCGAGCTCTTCCCGCTCGGCGGCTACAACACGTGGGCCTGCCGCTCCGCCATGCTGGAGCCTGAGGCCGGTGTGAAGATGGCGGAGGCCTTGACCGGCCTGTTGGAGGAAATCGGCGGCAGGAAACGCCGCGCCGTCACCGTCGCCAACGGGCCTTATACGCAAGCCGTTCTCGCCGACAAGCCGCTGGCGTACTGGCGGCTGGAGGAGTGGGGCGGCCCGACCGCGTTCGACGCCGCGCCGGCCCGCCGGAACGCGTCTTACGGGACCGGCATCGCGCGCTGGCTCGAAGGCCCCCCGTCCGCCGCCTTCTCCGGAACGGGCGCGGTCAACCGGTGCGTCCATCTGGCGGGCGGATATCTGTCGGCCGGCCTTCCCGCTTTGGGTGAGGCGTACACCGTCGAGCTGTGGTTCTGGAACGGCCTGCCCAACGACGTCCGGCCCGTCACGGGCGTGCTCTTCGCCCGCGGCGCGGAGCGGCTGGCCATCGGCGGCACGAACGGGAGTCCAGGGCGGCTGACCTTCGGCGGACTGGCGGGCCGTACCGTGATCGCGCCGAAGACCTGGAACCACGTCGCGCTCGTGCGGGACGGGCGCCGGGTCACCGCCTATCTCAACGGCGCACCCGAGCTGAGCGGCGACGTCGCGCCCGACTCGGTGCAAAACGCGACTTTCGGCGGGGCGGACGGCGTCCCAGAGACCCTCGAGGGAAAGATCGACGAGATTGCGGTTTACGGACGTCCCTTGGCCGCCTCAGACCTGCAGCGGCGCATGCGGCTCGCCGCGCGCCCGTTGCGCGTGGTGCTGCTGGCGTCCCCCAAGGACCACGGCCCGGGCGAACACGACTATCCGCTCTGGCAGGCGCGCTGGACGCAGCTCCTCGGCGGCGGCGCCCAGCAGCCGGACGGGCAGACCGCCGATGGCGCGCCGGGCGTGACCGTCGAACGCGCGGACGTCTGGCCGTCCGACGCCCAGTTCGCCTCCGCCGACGTGATCGCCGCGTTCTGCTATCTGCCCTGGACGCGGGCCCGCAAAAAACAGGTCGCCGACTATCTGGCGCGCGGCGGCGGACTGGTGCTCATCCACTCCGCCACGTGGACGAAGCCTAAGGCCGATCCCGAGGTGGCGGCGCTCGTCGGCGTGGGCGGCTTCACGCGCTACCGCCACGGCGAGGTGCGCGCGGAGCTTGCCGCGCCCGACAACCTGCTCTGCCGGGGCCTTCCCAATACGTTCGTCTTGGACGACGAACCTTACTGGCCGCCGACCCCGCCCCTCGGCACGCCGAACGTGACTGTCCTCGCCGTTTCGCGCGAGCCGGTCGAGGACGGCAAGATCCAGCCCCAGCCGCTCTTCTGGACTTACACGGCCGGCCGCGGCCGCGTTTTCGGTTGCGTCCCCGGACATTACACGCGGACCTTCGAAGACCCCCGTTTCAGACGTTTTCTGCTACGCGGCCTCGCTTGGGCCGCCGGCGAGGACCCCACGCGTTTCGACGCGTTGCTAACTGGCGGCGCAAGCGCCGCACCGTCTTCCGATTTTCGTGCCACGACGCACTGATTCAACACAACTAACAAAGGGAGGAGCTCTCATGCATTCAGCAATCAACCGCCGCCTGTTCCTGAAAGGCTCTGCGGCCGCAGCCGCAGCCATCGGGTTCCCGGCGATCATTCCGGCCACCGCCTTCGGGGCGAACGACAAAATCTCGATCGGCTGCATCGGCGTCGGCGGAAGAGGCGTCGATAACATGCGGAATTTCCTCGGGCTGGACGGCTGCCGCATCGTTGCGGTCTGCGACGTCCAAAGGGATCGTCGGGAGCGGGCGAAAGACCTCGTTGACACGAAATACGGCGACAAGGGCTGCGCCATGATTCCGGATTTCCGCGACCTTGTCGCCCGCAAGGACATCGACACGGTGATGATTGCTCCGCAGGACCATTGGCATTCACTCGTTGCCACGGCGGCTGCCAACGCGGGCAAGGACATGTTCTGTGAGAAGCCTACGGGAGTGTGCATCAACGACGGCTTTGCCACCCGTGCGGCGCTCCGTAAGAATAAGCGCATCTACCAGTCCGGCATGTGGCAGCGCTCGCTGGGCAACTTCCGCCAAGGGTGCGAACTCGCCCTCAACGGGCACCTCGGCAAGATCACCGAGGTCCATGTGGCCGTGCCCGGCAAGAGCTTCCAACCCGGGTATAAAGGCTCTCTGGATCCGCAGCCCGTGCCCGATGGATTCGATTGGAAAATGTGGCTGGGGCCCGCGCGCTTCAGCCCGTTTAACCCCGGCCGCGTCGCTTACCCCGACTGGTATCTGCTGAACGATTACTGCGAAGGCTGGACCAGCAACTGGGGCGTCCACCATCTCGATATCGCGAACTGGGGCTGTCCGCTGCTCGGCAAAGAATCGTTCGAAGTCGAATGCAGCGGCACGTACTACATGAATCAGGGGTTCGCCGACAACATCGCGACGTGGAAGGCCACCTTCACCTACGAAAGCGGCCTGCGCATGGTGTTTACGGATGCCACGCAACAGCCGTGCGGCACGAAGTTCATCGGCGAGAAAGGCTGGGCCTACGTTGACCGCGGTGACAAGATCGAAGCGTCGGACGACTTGCTCCAACGCCGTCCCCAAGCGGGTGACGTCCGGCTCTTGCCTGCCGACAGCATGTCTTTCGACGATGTGACCACCATCAAGGCCAAGGCGGGCGATCGCGTGGGCTACAAGAACGTGAACCATTGGCAAGGGCTGCTGGACGCCGTGCGCAGCCGCAAGGACCCGCTTGCGAACATCGACGCCACGCACACGGCCTCCACGCTGGGCATGATCGCGGGCATCGCCGCACGGCTGCAGCAGAAGCTGAAGTGGGACTGGAAAACGGAGCGCTTCGTCGGCAACGACCTTGCGAACTCGATGCTGGTCCGGCCCATGCACAACGGGTGGAAGCTGGAAGCGTAAGCACAGAAGGAACGATGCCTGCCGATGCCCATCGACTTCCGTCGACAGGTGTCGGCAGGTGCCGATGGGTGCCGACAGGAGTCGAACATGAGACTGAGCCTATGTTTTCTGGCTGCGGCTGCTGCCCTCGCGACGGCCGATGCGGCCTCTGCCGCTGAACTCTGGGTCGGTGCGGCGCAGGCGGACATCACGCCGGACCGCCCTGTCGCGCTGACGGGCGGCATGACCGCTCCCATCTCGAAGGGTATCAACAGCCGTGTCACGGCGAATGTGCTGGCGCTGGAGTCGCGCGTGGACGGCAAGCCCGCAGATCAGGCGATCCTGGTCTCCTGCGACCTGTGCGTGATCCGTCCGGGCATCCAGGCTCGTTTCCGTGATCTGGTGGCTGCGCGCCTTCCGGGTTTCGATATCAACAAGCTCGTCCTCGCCTCCACGCACACGCACAAGGCGCCTGCGATTGACCAGGAGGCGTACGACAACTACGCAGGCGCCATCGAGCCCAAGGACTACGTGCCCTTCATGTTCGACCGCATGGCCGAGGCCGTGGTCAAGGCGTGGGAAAGCCGCAAGCCCGGCGCCGTAGCCTGGGGGCTGGGCCATGCGGTGGTCGGACAGAACCGCCGCGCGGTGTACGCCAACGGCTCTGCGGAGATGTACGGCAAGACGGACCGGCCGGACTTCCGTGGCCTCGAGGGCTATGAGGACCACGCCGTGGACTGCCTGTTCTTCCTCGACGCCAGCCGAAAGCCCGTGGCGATGGCCGTCACTCTGGCCTGCTCCGCTCAGACCGACGAGCGCGGCCCGGCTGGACCGAGGATCAGCGCGGACTTCTGGCACGACGTGCGGGAAGGGCTGCGGGCGAAGCACGGCTCGGGCCTGACCGTGCTGGGCTTCTGCGCGCCGGCCGGCGACCAGTCGCCGCATCTGATGCTCCGCCGGGCGAGCGAAACCCGCATGGCTGCCTTGCGCAAACTGTCGCGGACGCAGGAGATGGGGCGGCGGATCGTGAAGGCCGTCGATGAAACATGGGAAGTTGTTCAGGCGGATGTCCGCACCGATGTCCCCTTCGTCCACCGCGTCGAGCGGTTCGAGCTGCCGGAGCGCACAATCACGGAACCAGAATACGCAGAAGCGAAGAAAGCGTACGACCTGTTGGCCGCCAAGGAGAAGCTGGCCGGACAGGACTATTGGCGAAAACGCTGGAACAAACGCGTCGTGGACCGCTTCGCGGCACAAAAGAAAGGCGCCACGTTCAACCCCGTGGAAATGCACGTGCTGCGGCTCGGCGACGTGGCGGTCGCCACAAACCCCTTCGAGCTGTACACGGATTACGGCGTGCAGATTCAGGGGCGCAGTCCCGCGGAGCAGACCGTGCTGATCCAGTTGGCCAGCCCCGTGGACAAAGGCTTTTACCTGCCCACCCCACGGGCGCTCGCGGGAAAGGGCTACAGCGCCATTCCTCAGTCTTGCTTGGTCGGGCCGGAAGGCGGACAGATGCTGGTGGAGCGCACGCTCGTGGCGATCGGGACGCTTTTCAAAAAGTGAAATTTGCCGGGCCGCATTAAGCATGATCGGCGGCGGTCGGCTAGAATCGAGAAAAAGGAAAGATGCGATGAAGAGAGTAACAGGTGTTTTAGCGGCGGGACTTGTTTTGGCTGTCACGGCGGGTGCCGAAACGTTCGAGGCCGGCGTGTCCGCTTATTCGTTCCGGCAGGTCACGGCGTTTGAGGCGATCGACAAGGCCAAGGCGTGCGGCGCGGAGGTCATCGAATTCTTCCTCTGGCAGAAGCTCAGCCCGGAGCATCCCGAAGTGATCCTGAACCAGAATCTATCGGACGAGAGCCTGACGGCGCTGAAGGCCAAGCTGCAGGCGAGCGGCATCCGCGCGGTGAACGCCTACTTCGGAGACATCGGGAAGACCGAGGAGGACACGCGCAAGCTGTTCACCTTCGCGAAGAAGCTGGGCTTGCGGGGCCTGACCGGCGAGCCGCCCGCAGACCGCTTCGACCTCGTCGAGCGGATGGTCAAAGAGTTCGATATTCAGCTCTGTTTTCACAACCACGCGAAGAATCCCGACAAGCCGCAGTACCGCAACTGGGATCCCGTCTACCTGATGGGACTGATGGAGGGGCGCGACCCGCGCATGGGCTTCTCGGTGGACACGGGTCACATCTACCGCTCCGGCATGGATCCGGTCGCCTATCTCAAGACGGTGAAGGGCCGCATCAACTCCGTACATCTGAAGGATGTCAAGGAGGCGAAGTACGGAAGCCCAGATCTGCCTTACGGACAAGGCGTCGGCAACATCCCCGCCGTTTTGGCGGAACTGAAAAAGCAAGGCTTCAAAGGTCACGTCGGCGTCGAGTTCGACGCCGTCTCGCCGCAGGTGGATCAGGACGTGAAACAGTGTGTCGATTTCATCAGCATGCACAAATGAGAAAGGCAAACATGAGTATGGCATTGAACAGACGTCAGTTTCTGACGCGCACCACGGCCGCCGCAGCGGCACTCGGATTTCCAGCGATCATCCCCTCAACCGCTTTCGGCGCGAACGACCGGATTGCGCTCGGTTGCATCGGCGTGGGCGACCGCGGCACGCTGAACATGCGGAATTTTCTCGGTCTGGACGGCTGTCGCGTGGTCGCTGCGTGCGATGTGCAGCGCGACCGCGTGCTGAAGGCCAAGGGCTTGGTTGATCAGAAGTACGGCGACCAGGGCTGCACCACGTTCGGAGATTTCCGCGAGCTGATCGCGCGTAAAGACATCGACGCCGTGATGATCGCCGCGCAGGACCACTGGCACTCGCTGATCGCTACCGCCGCGGCCAATGCCGGCAAGGACATGTTCTGCGAGAAACCGACGGGCGTCTGCATCAACGACGGTTTTGCGATACGCGCGGCGCTCCGCCAAAACAAGCGCGTGTTCCAGTCCGGCATGTGGCAGCGCTCGCTCGGCAATTTCCGGCAGGGGGCCGAACTCGCCCTCAACGGTTACCTCGGCAAGATCACCGAAGTCCAAGTGGCCGTCGAAGGCGGCGTGCACTTCCAGCCGAAATACAAAGGCCCTTATGACCCGCAACCCGTTCCGGACGGCTTCAACTGGGCCATGTGGCAGGGCCCGGCGCGGTACAGCGCCTTCAACGCCGGCCGTGTCGCCTATCCGGACTGGTATCTGCTGAACGACTACTGCGAGGGCTGGACCACGAACTGGGGCGTCCATCACCTCGATATCGCGCACTGGGGCGTGCCGGCGCTCGGAACCGAGCCGTTCGAGATCGAATGCAGCGGCACCTACTATAAGAACAAGGGGTTCGCCGACAACATTGAGACGTGGAAGGCGACCCTGACTTACGCCAGCGGCCTGCGCATGGTGTTCTCGGATGACGGGCAGCAGCAGCTGGGCACGAAGTTCATCGGCGAGAAGGGCTGGGTCCACGTCAACCGCGGCGATCAGATTTCCGCTTCGTCGGAAGACCTCCTGAAGCTCCGCCCGAAAGCAGGGGACACGCGCCTGCTGCCGCCGGACTGCAAGCTGGACGACGTCACGTCCCTCAAGACCAAGGACGGCGAGCGCGTCGTCTACAAGAAGGTCGACCACTGGCAGGGGCTGTTGGACGCCATGCGCAGCCGCAAGGAGCCGCTCGCGGGCATCGACGCCACGCACACCGCCTCCGCGCTGGGCATGATCGCGGGCATCGCCGCCCGCTTGCAGCAGAAGCTGAAATGGGACTGGAAGACCGAGCGCTTCGTGGGCAACGACCTCGCCAACGCGCTGCTGGTCCGGCCCATGCACAACGGCTGGAAACTGGAAGCGTAAGCACATAAGGATCGATGCCTGTCGACTCCAGTCGACAGGCATCGACAGGTGCCGGCAGGAACCGAATATGAAAAAATTCCTCATTTTTCTAACGATGGCAGCCGTCATGACAGTGGCCGGCGCACGCGCCGCCGAGCTTTGGATCGGTGCAGCCGAGGCGGACATCACGCCAGACCGTCCGGTGTCGCTGACCGGTCAGTTTCATGTCCGGGTTTCTTCCACGAACAACATTCTCAGCCGCTGCAAGGCCAATGTGTTGGCGGTGGAGTCGCGCGAGCAAGGGCAGCCCTCCGACTGCGCGATCCTGATTGCCTGCGATGTTTGCTATCTGCCGAAGGCTATCCAGTCCCGGTTCCGCGAGCACGTCGCCGCGCGGCTGAAGGGTTTCGACGCTAGCAAGCTCTTGCTGACCGCCACGCATACCCACACGGGACCGGCGCTCGATCAGGGGTGGTACGACGACTTGGGCGGCGCGATGCCGCCTGAAGAGTACGTCGACTTCTTCTTCGCCCGTCTGGCCGAAGCGGCCGCGAAGGCGTGGACCGGCCGTAAGCCCGGCTCAATGGCATGGGGGCTGGGCCACGCGGTCACCAGCCAAAACCGTCGTTCGGTGTATGCGGACGGTTCCGCCGCGATGTACGGTCCGACCGGCAAGCCTGAGTTCCGCGGCCTCGAGGGGGGCGAGAACCACACGGTCGATTTTCTGTTCTTTCTCGACGCCGACCGCAAGCCTCTCGCCACTGCGATCACCGTGGCCTGTTCGGCGCAAGTCGACGAGGGCCTGTCGCAGCTGCACGCGGATTACTGGGGCGATGTGCGCGACGAGCTGCGGCGGCGGTATGGCGAGAAGTATGTCGTGCTGGGCTTTTGCGGGCCGGCGGGTGATCTGGTGCCCCGCGCCATCCTGCGCAAGAGCGCCGAGGCCCGCATGGAACAACTCCGCAAGCTGAACCGGCGGCAGGAGTTGGCCCGCCGGATCGTGCGGGCATATGAATCGACATGGGACGTGGTGAAGGGCGATGTCCGCACGGAGCTCGCCTTCGCGCACCGCGTCGAGCGTTTCGAGCTGCCTGGCCGGAAAATCACCGATCTGGAATATGAGACGGCCAAGAGGAACTATGAGCCGCTGGCTGCCAAAGCGAAGCTCGTGGGCGGCGAGGCGGCCCACAAAAACTGGTACAAGAGAACCATCGCCCGCTACGAGGCGCAGAAGACTGCCGAGCCCCGCCATGAGGTCGAGATGCACGCGCTGCGGCTAGGCGACGTCGCGATTGCCACAAACCCCTTCGAGCTGTTCCTCGACTACGGCATGCGGATCCAGGCGCGCAGCCCGGCTGGTCAGACCGTCCTGATCCAGTTGGCCAGTCCGGTAGATGACGCCACCTATCTCCCCTCAGAGCGGGCAACGAAAGGCGGCGGTTACAGCGCCGTGCCGGAGTCCAGCCTGGTCGGCCCGGAGGGCGGGCAAGCGCTGGTGGAGCGCACGCTCACCGCGATCAACGCACTTTTCAAAAAGTAACGTGTCGGCGGGAGTCGACCGGAATCGACAGGAGTCGAAAAATGAAGATGAAAAGCCTCTCGTTGGCGGCGGGTGCCGTCATTCTCGCATCGGCCGGTGTCGCCTCGGCGGCGGAGCTCTGGATCGGTGCGGCGCAGGCGGACATCACGCCGGACCGCCCCATTTCGCTGAGCGGGCAGTTCTACAACCGCATTTCGACCAACGTTATGAGCCGATGCATGGCGAATGTGTTGGCGCTCGAATCGCGGGATAACGGCACGCCGGTAGACTGCGCGATCCTCATCTCTCTGGACGTTGTGAGCCTCCGGGACACGCAGGAGGAATTCAAGCGCTATATCGCAAACCGGCTGCCGGGATTCGACACCAACAAGCTCTTTCTCGCTGCGACCCACACCCACACCGGCCCCACGCTCGCGCAGACGAACTTCAACAATTACGGCAACGCCATGCAGCCCAGGGAATATGTGCCGTTCATGTTCGAGCGCATGGGCGACGCGGTGGCCAAAGCGTGGGAGAGCCGCAAACCCGGCGCGGTCGCGTGGGGCCTGGGCCATGCCGTGGTCGGCGCCAACCGCCGCGTCGCCTACGCGAACGGCACGTCCGTCATGTACGGTAAGACGAACGTTCCGGAGTTCCGCGGTCTGGAGGGCTGGGAGGATCATGCCGTGGACATCCTCTATTTCTTTGACGCCGGAAGGAAGCTCGTGGCGACAACGATCGCCGTGCCCTGTCCGTCGCAGACCGTCGAGCACCTCTGCGAAGTCAGCGCGGACTACTGGCATCCCGTGCGCGAGGAGCTGTGCAAAAAGCACGGCGCGGATTTGGTGGTGCTCGGCTTCTGCGCGCCGGCCGGCGACCAGGTGCCGCGACTGATGCTGCGCAATGCCGCCGAGGAGCGTATGCAAAGGCTTCGAAAGCTGAACCGGCTTCAGGAGCTCGCCCGCCGGATTGTTGACACCTTTGAAGAGACGTGGGAAGTGGCACAGGTCGATATCCGCGCCGATGTGCCGTTCGCGCACCGCGTCGAACGCTTTGAGGTGCCCGGACGGAAGCTGACGGATAAAGAATATGCCGAGGCCAAGAAGGGCTATGAGGAATATTCGAAAAAAGACGACAAGATTGCCGAGGTTTACGGGCGCAAAAACTGGTTCAAGCGGACGCTGGACCGGTATGAGGCGCAACAGAAGGCCGTCCCGAAGGGTACCATTGAGATGCACGTTTTGCGCATTGGCGATGTTGCGATCGCGACCAACCCTTTTGAGCTGTTCGTCGACTACGCGATGCGGATTCAGGGGCGCAGCCCCGCGGGGCAAACCGTTCTGATCCAGCTCGCCAGCCCGGTCGGCACGAACGGCTACCTGCCCTCTGAGCGGGCGGTCGCCGGCGGTGGCTACAGCGCCGTGCCGCAGTCAAGCCAGATCGGGCCGGAAGGCGGCCAGATGCTGGTGGAGCACACGCTCGCGGCCATCCGGCGGCTGTTCGGGAAGTAGACCGTTTTCCGAACGTGGGAATTGCTTTCTGGACGCCCTCAAGGAGCAAGGCGTATGGCGCGCGAAGGCTGGCGCGCCGACCGCGGATCGTGTTATTCTTTCCGCATAAATCCTGCGTCATGACAGAGCGGCGCACGGAAAAATCGCACGCGGGAAGGAGCCGTGAGACGATGGAGAGCGAGCGGACGGTCAGCGAAATTCTGGAGGGCGTCAAGGCGCGCATCGCCGCGGCCTGCGCCAAATCGGGGCGGGATCCCGATGCGGTCGAAATCATCGGCGTCACTAAAACGCACGGACCCGATGTGGTGCGCGAGGCATGGGAGTCGGGCATCCGCATTTTTGGCGAAAATAAGGTGCAGGAGGCTGCCTGGAAGATCCCGGAGAGCATCGGCGGCCCGGAGTGGCACCTGATCGGTCACCTGCAGCGCAACAAGGTGCGTCCCGCGCTGGAGCTGTTCTCCGTTATCCATTCGGTGGACTCGCTGCGCCTGCTGGAGCAGATCGAGCGCGTGGCGGACGAGAACGGCCAGCGCCCCGAAATTCTGTTGGAGGTGAATGTCGCGGGAGAAGCGAGCAAGGACGGCATGCGCCCCGAGGACGTGCCGGCGGCCATCGAATATGCGCTCGGCTGCCGCAGCCTCACGCTGACCGGCGTGATGACCATGGCGCCTTTCTGCCCGGATCCCGAGCTGGCGCGCCCGGTCTTCGCCAAGCTGCGCGAGTGCCGCGCCACGTGGGAACAACAGTTCGATATCGGGTTGCCGCATCTTTCGATGGGCATGAGCGGCGACTACGCCGTGGCCGTGGAGGAGGGCGCCACGTGGGTGCGGCTCGGGACCGTGCTTTTTGGCCATCGCCCTAAATGGAAGCCGCAACGCGAGGACACGGAACGCTGGGAGCCGTAAGAGCCCAGGGGCGCAGCGCCCCTGGTGCGCTTTGAAAAATGGACGAACTGATCATTACCCCTTGGGTCGCGTTGGCGTTGACGGTGCCGGTGCTGTTGGCGGGCGAGCGCTTAGTCCGCCGCGTGCGGTTGCTTGAGCGCTTCAACATTCCCGCACCTGTGGTGGGTGGGCTGCTGGTCGCGCTGCTGGTGCTGGCCGGGAATGTGACGGGGCTGCTCGACGTTCGCTTTGCCACCGGCGTGTCCGCACGCTGGTGGACGTGGCTGGTCTGCACCGGCCCCGAATGGGCGCAGTCGCCTGTCAAGAACGTGAGCCAGCCTTTCCTCGTGGCGTTCTTCGCGTGCGTCGGCTTGAACGCCAGCTGGACGCTCGTGAAGCGGGGCAGCACGCAGGTGCTCCTTTTTCTCGGCCTCGCGTCTGTGCTGGCGGTGATGCAGAACCTGATCGGCCTCTGCCTTGCGGGCTGCATGGGGGTGCCGCCCGCGCTCGGCTTGATCTGCGGCAGCGTCGCGATGACCGGCGGACATGGAACTGTCATGGGTTTCGCCCCGGAGTTCGAGACGGTTGGGCTGGCTGGCGCGTCAGTCATGGGCGTTGCGGCGGCGACCTTCGGCTTGGTCGCGGGCGGTCTCATCGGGGCTCCGGTGGGTGGTGCCTTGATCCGGAAGCGCAGCCTCCGGCCGTTGTCCGATGCCGTCCTCCAGAGCCCGTCGGGAAAGGTGGATGGCACAGGAATCGTTGCCGAACTGCATGGTTTGCTGAGGTCCGGAAGACCTGTCCTGGCGCACCTGCTGCTTTTGGCCGCATGCGTCAAGATCGGGGCTTGGCTCAGCCTCGGCATCCAGCGCGCCGGCGTTACCTTCCCGGTCTACATGGGCGCGCTGGCCTTGGGCGTGGCGGTGCGCAATCTGCTGGATTTCTGCAAGCCGGGCTGGGCCAAGACAGAGATCATCGACATGCTCTCCTCGGTCATGCTGGGCGTTTTCCTGGCTCTCGCCATGATGAGCCTCAACCTGCGCGAGCTGGCCGGCGTCGCGGGGGGCATGCTGGTGATTCTGGCGGCACAGGCTGTGGTCATCGCCGTCTATGCGCGGCTCATTGCCTTCAGGGTGATGGGGGGCGACTACGATGCGGCCGTGATGGCTTCCGGCCTGTGCGGGTTCGGCCTGGGCGCCATGCCGACGGCCGTCGCGAACATGAAGGCCGTCGCCGAACGTTACGGACATGCCCCGCGCGCGTTTCTCGTGGTGCCGATCACGGGCACGTTCCTGATCGATCTGGTCAACGCCACGAACATCACGGTGTTCCTTAACTGGCTGAAATGAGCGCGATGGCCTTTATCGCAGGGCCGGCACGCGTTCGATCAGCTCGGCGATGTCGAGGAACGGTGAAAACCGTAGCGGCTTCGGGGCCGCGGGTAAGGGGAGGGTTTCTTGATTCCGCGCTGAGTCTTTCTCAGCGCTCGCGCGATTTCTGCAGGCGGGGGGAACCCCAGACGGCATAGTTGCCCGTTCCGTCGCCTCCGGCGGAGGTCACGGTGAGCTGGAGGTTGGTGATCCCGGCCAGAGCGACGTCGATCGTTTGCGCGGGCATGCTCCCGGTGACGGGCCCGATGCGGGCGAGGGAGCGGTTGTTGCCGCTGACTTCGAAAAACACATTTCCGGTCGTTCCCAGTTCGGCGTGCAGGCCGGCCTGAACGGTGAAACGCTCGAAGATGCCGGCGGGAACCAGATACGTCAGCACGCTGCGCGTTCCCGTGCCGATGCCGCGCTCGAAGGTCGAGATTGTCGAGCGCCCGTTGTCCGTCGTGCGCAGCCGCAAGGGCACGGCTTCGCCTGCGCTTTTCAGCGTTGCGCCGCATGTCGCGTGGCCCCACTGCGGCTTACCGAAAAAGGCGGTCTGCGGCATGTACAGGTTCGGTGCCTCCAGCGGGGCGAACGCCGACAGGTCGAGCGTGCGCAACGGCGCGGCTTCGTCGGCGGCAAAGCGTTGGCGGGCGAGGCAGACGAGCGTGTACAGGGCGTCTGCGACGACTCGTGCGTCGAGCAGCGCGGCCTTCTGCTGCGCGGCGTTCCAGGCGTTGGTGTCGCCCGCATAGAACGCCTGGATGATCGGGATCACTTGGCCGCGCGCATAGATCGTGGTCTCTTGCGAACGCTGAAGCAGGTTGAAGGCGGCTTCGTCCACCGAGGTGCCGAGCAGGCGCGGCGCGTGGTCTCCTAGCGCCACATCGAAGACGCCGTTCTCGACCGGGCCGTGGAGCGGCGTGAAGCGGTATGCTTCCGGTGGCGGCAGGAATTGTTTGAAGAGCGTGAACATGTTGTCGCCGGGAACCGAGTGGGCCGGACAACCCCAGTCCTCCAGCATGTGCGCGAGCGTGCCGGCGTAGCGTGCCGCGTCCGCCACGGCGTTCGTCTGGAGCGCGGTGACGGCTCTACCTAAAAAATAGCGCAGCTGTTCGTAGTTCTCTGAGGGCGTTGCGGGCAGGTGCAGACTCACCAGATAGACCTTGCCCGGCTGGGAATCCATCATGGCGTACGGCGCGAGGTCTTTCCGGGTGTAGACGAGATCTGGAATCGCGCAGTAGAGCGAGCCGAGGGCCGACCGCTCGGCCCCCAGTGTTTCCTGTTGCCACGCGGGCAAGGTTTTCAACGCGGCCTGCGTGATGGTCGCGTGCGGTCCGCCCCAGCCCCACGCGCGGGCGCAAAGGAAAACGATAAAACAAGTCGAATAAAAGCGTGGAAGCATTTCAATAAACCTTTCCGCCTCTGTGTCGCTGGTTCGTCGCGTTCTTGTAACTTTTCAACTTTACAGCTTGCATCCTCAGCCGTCAATGCGGGCGGAACGCTAGCCTAGGACCGCGCATCTGATTTCCGATCCGGTTGGAGAGGTCATTACGCTTAAGCCTTTTTTTCCTGCCCAGACTGGCAGGCGACACAGAGCCTAACCCCAGGCAGCGCCTTTCGTCTTGCTTCAGGTATTTCGGCCTCGCACGCCTCGCAATGAGTCAAGCTTTCACCGCTGGGCAGCCTGCTTTTAGCGAGCTGCACCGCAGATTCCACGGTGGCATCCATCTGATCCTGAACCCCGCTGTCTTTTGCCCACCCTACGGCCATTTCCAGCTCCTTGACGGAGGTTTTGCGAGTTCTGAAATCTGAAGATGAAGGAAGAAATTCGCCTTGCGCCACCGCGACGAACCGGATACGACGGAACACCCCGTTAGTGTCCCGGCTTTAGCCGGCTGCGGTATTGAACAAGCCGCCTAAAGGTGGGACAACAACGGACGTCGTGTTCTCTTCACAGGAAGCGCGCGGAATCTTGCCTGAACAGCTCCGCGCGAATGGAAACGGAGAACCGATTTCTCCACGTTTCACGGTGTCGTGAACCGTGGAGAGCGGTGCGTGCCCCTTGGCACGCGCCGCAGCGCCTTCGGTTTATGCATATGTGATTTCGCGTTTTGCGTGATTGTAGAGCGCTTTGCGGCCGGTTTCGAAGGACTTCATGGCCATGATCACGGGCACCGCGTGTTGATAGCCGGCGTCGATCGAAGCGTTCGGCGTCGCACCGGTGCGCAGGCACTGCAGCCAGTTCAAGAAGTGGTCGGGATGCTCCACAGGCGTGACTTCGTTCTTGCCGCGGATGGCACCGTCGCGCCGCGGCGCGCCCTCGCAGTCGTACGTCGGCTTGCTCCAGTTGCTGATGTCGAGCGAGCCCTTGTCGCCGTAGAGCTTGCGGATGCAGCCCGCGCCGTTGGCGAGGTTGTTGGAGCTGCTGACGAGGAATCCTTCGGGATAGGTCCAGGTGGCCTGGATCACGTTGGGGTTGGTGAAGTTGTGCTCGTCCTTCCAGGTCTCGTTCACGTAGCCGAGGCAGACGCAGGAGGTCGGGAAGCTCGCTCCGGTGATGAAGTTCATCAGGTCGATGAAGTGCGCCCCGAGGTTGGGGATCGGGCCGCGCGAAAAATCGTAGTGGCCGTACCAGCCCGAGTAGATGTCGGACCGGAACGGGCGCATGGGGAGCCCGTGCAGGAACTCTTTCCAGTCCACGTCTTCTTCGCGCACGTCTTTGAGGTAGTGGTACCAGTAGGGTCGCTCCGCGTTGCGGCACTCCTCGACGCGGGAGATCTTGCCGAAGATGCCGGTGCGGAAGAGGTCGCGCGCGCCGACGATCGTCGGCAGGCTGCGGATCTGCGTGCCGACCTGGACGACGGTGCCGGCCTCTTTGACGGCGTCGACCGCGCGCACGAGATCGGGGAACTCGACGGCCAAAGGCTTTTCGCAGTAAATATGCTTGCCCGCGCGCGCGGCGGCTTCAAGGTGCGCCGTATGGTGCAGGTCGCAGGAGGCGATCATGACGGCGTCGATGTCGTTGAGCTCGAGCAACTGGCGGTAGGAGACGCACTGCCGGGCGTCGCGACCGAACCATTCCTTGACCAGCCCGTTCGCCGTTTCGCGGGCGACGCGCCAGGGATCGGCGAGCGCGACGATCTCGAAGTTGGTTTCCTTGACGTGCTTGTAGACGCCCTTCATGTGGGCGTTGCGGCCGCGGTCACCGCAGCCGATCATGCCGATGCGGATGCGGTCGTTCGCGCCGATCGCGCGGCGCCGGGTGGCCGCGGAGACGGAAAAGGGCATGGCGGAGGCGGCCGCGGCGCTGCCTGCGAGAGTCAGAAGTTTACGGCGGGTTATTTGACGGTGCATGAGGGTTCCTTTCGGAGGGGGTTGATCAAGCGGTGAGAACGGTGAGAAAATGGCGGGCCTTGCGTGCTTCGGCGGCGAGGTGCGGCAGGTCGCCGGGCGACAGGCATTCGACGACCAGCGGCCCGCCGGCGAAGCCGCCCCGCTTGAGCCGGGCGAGCACCTTGGGGAAGTCGACGATGCCGGTGCCGGGCGTGAGGGCCACCTCTTTCGGAGGCCGAAAATCTTTGACGCTCATGCCGGACACGACACCGTCGACCGCCGCGGCGTCGTCCACGGGGTCGAGCGCGCCGTCGGAGTAGTAGAAAATGTTGCCGGGATCGTACCAGAGTCGGAGGCTCGGATGATTTATCCGGTCGATGATCCGGCGGCACTGTGAGCCGTTCGCGTTGTTGCCGCCGTGCGGCTTGATGCTCAGCCCGACGTTGTTGCCGGCAGCGTAGTCGCAGCAAACGGCCACGATCTTGTAATAGGCGTCGGCGTTCTTTTCGTCGGTGCCGCCGAGCAGCAGGTTGGGGCAGCCGCATGCGGCGCAGTTGTCGATGATCCGCTTCAGCCCGGCCGCGCTGTCGAGCGGGAAGTTGCCGCCCCAGAGCGAAATCGCCTGAAGCCCGCGCCGTTTCACTTCGTCGCCGACGGCGGCGGCTTCTTCCGGCGTGGACTCGATGCTGACGATGAGCTTGTTTTTGCTCTTGGTCGTCATGAGCCCCACATGTTTGAAGCCCGCGGCGGCGATCGCGTCGAGGGCCGTGCGGTAGTCGTGGTCGGCCCACGGGCGGGTGTAGCAACCGAGCTGCCAAGAAGAGGCGCCTGACGGCGCAACGGCCGATGAGCCCGCGCCATGCGCGGCGGTGGCGGCGAGAGCGGCGGAAAGGCCGCCGAGGAAGTGGCGTCGTGTCGTCATTGTTTTACACCGTTGTGAGTGTGCGTTTTTCGGGATCGTAGACCGCTTTGCGCCCGGTCTCGTAAGACCGCATGGCCATGAGGACCGCCACGGCATGCTGGTAGCCGGCGTCGATGGAGGCGTTCGGCGTGGCGCCGCTGCGCAGGCACTGCAACCAGTTGAGGAAATGGTCCGGATGGTCGACGGGCTTGACCTCGTTTTTGCCGCGGATCGAGCCGTCGCGGCCCGGCGCGCCCTCGCAGTCGTAGGTCGGCGCGGCCCAGTTGTCCACGTTGAGAACGCCCTTGTCGCCGTAGAATTTGCGGGTGGAGCCTGCGCTGTTCCCCATGTTGTTGGCGATGCTGACCATGAACCCTTCGGGGTAGAGCCAGGTGGCTTGGGCGCAGTCCGGTGCGGTGAAGTTGTGCTCGTCTTTCCACGTGTAGGTGCCGCCGAGGCAGACGCACGACAAGGGAAACTTCGCGCCCGTGATGAAGTGGAGCATGTCGATGAAGTGGGCTCCGAAGCCGGGCGTGGGACCTTTCGAGAACTCGTAATATCCGTACCATCCGGAGTAGAGGTCGGCGCGGAAGGGCCGCATGGGACGTCCGCTCAAAAATTCTTTCCAGTCGACGTCCTGCTCCTTGACGTCCTTGAGGTAACGGTACCAGTAGGGCTTCTCGCTGTTGCGGCACTCCTCGATGCGTGAGAGTTTGCCGAAAATGCCCGTGCGGAAGAGGTCGCGCGCACCGACGATGCTGGGAAGGCTGCGGAGCTGGGTGCCGACCTGCACGACGGTGCCTGCCGCCTTCACGGCGTCGACCGCGCGCACGAGATCGTCGAACTCGTACGCCATGGGCTTCTCGACGTAGATGTGTTTGCCGGCGCGGGCCGCGGCTTCGAGATGCCGCGTGTGAACGTGGTCGGGCGAGGCGATCGTGACGGCGTCGAGGTCCTCGAGCTCAAGCAGTTCGCGGTAGGAGACGCACTGTCGGGCGTCGTGTCCGAACCATTCCTTGACCAGGCCGTTGGCCTCTTCGCGGGCGACGCGCCAGGGGTCGGCGACCGCGACGATCTCAAAGTTGGTTTCCTTGACGTGCGCGTAGAGGCCTTTCATGTGCGCGTTGCGGCCGCGGTCGCCACAGCCGATGATGCCGATGCGGATGCGGTCGTTCGCGCCGATGGAACGGCGCCGGGTGGCGGCGGAAACGCACGAAGACAACGCCATTGCCGCTGTCGCCGCGCCAGCCGCTTTCACCAGATTCCGACGGGACACTGGACTTTTCATCTGAATCCCCCTGAAACAAGGATTGAGCTATATTCTCAACCTTTTTCTTATACTAACAATGGCCGCGCTTCTTGTCGAGGCCGATCTGGCCGGGGAAAGTCGCGCAGTTTTCTGGTCTCTGCTTGAGTTCCGCGAGGTGGTTGGCTACCATGAAATTTGGCTTGGGGCGCGCTCCCTTTAGTGGGAGTCTTGAACGCGTCCTCAAGCCTTTTTTATTTTCCGTCTCGTGTAGGTGGAAGCAGTTTCCGAGACCCGGCCGATGGGGAGAGCGGGCGCTTCGGCTTGGGGCGCGCCACTGGGGGCTCGGACGGCCCCGTCCGCGAAATCGGGATTCCGGCCGACGCCGAGGCGTGTCGGTGAGGCCGTCTGAGTCCCCATGGGCGTCCGCGTCTCGCCGGCCATGCGTCATTTCAGCGGGAGAACGGGGAGGAGGGTGGTCAGCAGTTCGTCGTCCACAGCGTAAAACGCGAAGCCGGCGAGCCGGCGTTTGCGGACCTGCCCGAGCTGGAGAAAAGCCGTCGCCGCATCGAGTTGGCTTTCATCGGCGCCGGTGCCGAGGCCGGGCACGAGCGACGCGGCGGGTGCGGCGGCGAGGCAGAGGTCCAGCGAGGCCGCGAAGTCGGAGGCGCTTTCGGTGTAGATCATGGGGCAGGCGAAATCGATCAGGCCGGCGCGCAGCCAGGCGGGCCAGTCTTGGCCGCGGACCGCCGCGGCGTCGGGCGTCGGGAAGACGGCGGCGGAGAGGCGGATGGCCGGGTTGACGGCGCGCACGGCGTCGCGGGCCTCGCGGACGAACGCCGTGAGCGTGTCGAGGCGGAATTTCCGGAACGCGGCGGCGTGCGGGCCGCCGGGCAGGACGTCGGCGGGCCAGGCGGCCACGGCTCCGCCGAGGCTGGCTTCGAACGCGTGGCGAGTGGCGGGCGCGTAACAGCCGGTCGCTTCGGGGAAGCGCACGTAGTCGAGATGGAGGCCTTGCACGCCGCGCCGGGCGAGCGTGCGAAGTCCGTCGATGAGCAGGGCTCGGTTTTCAGAAATCGATGGGCATAGCCAGGGCAGCGTGTTGCCGGCGGCGTCGCGCATGAGCCGGTTCTCGCGGGTGAGCTGGGCGATCTGGCCGGCCGCGGCGCCGTCGAGCGCCCAGCAGGTGACCCACGCGTGCACGGCGACGCCGTTGGTTTTGCCCGCGGCCAGCGCTTCGGTGAGGGTGTCGGCCGGCCGGGAGCCTTTCTGCTCGTGGAGCGCGGTCCCGGCACTTTGCCAACGGATGAAGAGTGCGTTGATGCCGTCTGCGGCGAGCGTGGACATGAGGCCGTTCCATCCGCGCGGGTGGCAGGCGGTCGCGCGGGTATTCCAGGCCGCCCTGAGTTCGGATGGCGAGGCGGCCGGCAGTTGCCCCGTAATGGCCGCTTGGGGGGGGCTCTGCACCTGAAGGCCGGGGGCGAGGTTTCGGACGAGGGACCTCATGAGCGTGACGGCGGAGGGGTAGGCCAACGGCGGAACATGGGCGAACCATGCGCCGCGGTCTGAAAGGACACAGGCGGGTTGGTCTGTGACGCGCCCGGTCTCATCGGCCCACGTGGCAACGGGGCGGGCCTGCAGGGACGGGGTGGCGAAGGGCGGGATGATGTTGCCGGTGGCGTGCGGAATGCGGGCGGGCGCTCCGGGCAGGCGGGCCGGGTCGCAGACCAGCGCAGACCACTCCCGGCCGGCCTCCGTGCCCTGCCAGGCGCCGGGGCGGACGCCGAGCAGGGCGCCGAGCGGTTCCGAGGCGTTGTAGAAGACGATCAGCTTGCCTTTGCGCGTGACGAAGCGTTCGAGGCGGCCGAGGGGCTTGTCCGCGAGGGCCGGCGCATAGGGCAGGAGCAAGATCCGGAAGGGGGATAGGTCCTCGAACGCGTCGTCGATGACGGCGAAAGGGATGCCGGCTTTGTTCAGCAGCCGGGCGCAGCGGTCGGCGAGCGCGGCTGCGAACGCGGTTTCGCCGGGTGCGGTCCGGTCGGAGGCGCGGACGATGGCGACGGTGTCGGTGCGCGCGCGCGCGGCGTGCAGAAAGAGGGCGGCCCGCCCGTCGGTTTGCCGCCAGGCCGAGAGGCGCAACACGCGCGACGTGTGCCAGGGGCCGGGGTTGCCTTCTGGGCTGAAGAGGCCGCGCGGCAGGGTGAAGGAGCGGCGGGTGGCGTCCGGCCGGGCGAGCGTCGCGCTGTGCCAGCCGGCGCCCGATTGGAGGTGCACGCTGAGCCCGCGGAGGGGGGCTGCGTCCGGGCACGAAAATTCCAGTTCCAGGGACGTCGCGTCGGACGGGATGCGGGCGGAGAGGGGGATGTCCCAGTAGACGCGCTCGATTTCCGGCAAGAACCGGACCGGTAGCAGGAGTCCGTCCTCGGCGTGTTGGGCGGGGTCGGCTCGCTCACCGGGCAGCACCTTTTCCGGCGGCGGAAAAGGCGGCAAAAGGGAAACGGTCTGCGCGCATAACGCCGGGAGCGCTGTGACGCCGACGAAGAAAAAGACGCGCCGAAGCAAGGCGGTGATCACGCTACTCCCATTCGTATGCGGCTTCGTTCTTCTGTGACGCGGCGGCGTCGAAATCCTTGTTCGGGTTGAACTGCCGGAACGCCGAGACCGGAGGGCTGGCGGGGTGGGGAAACGCGGGATAGAACGAAGATGCCCCCGCTTGCGGTTTGCGGCCTAACGGGAGGCTGTCGACGGGAACCTGCTGAAAGGGGTCCGCCAGTTTGATGGGCTGACTGTCGCTCGGGACGGGGGCGGGCAGCGCGGTCGTCGGGAGGTTGTGGCTCGGCGGGCGGCGCTTGTGGAAAATGCTTTTGTAAAAGGCGACGATCAGGAAGAAGATGCCGAGTCCGGTCGCGATCAACGTCACGTCGGATAAAGGGATTGTAGCCATGTTTTCTCTTCCGTTTTCGGGGTTTATGGGGAAACGGGGGTGACGGGGGCGCTCGCGAGCGCTTCAAGGCCGGTGTCTTTGGCGGCTTGTATCACGATCTCTTTTGTGACGTGGGGAGCCTGCGAGGCGAAGCCGAGCATCAGCGCCGTGTCGCACAGGTTGTTGATGCTGCGGGGAATGCCTTGCGAATAGATGTAGACCTCGTCGAGCGCATCCTTCGCGAACGACCAGATGTCGCCGCCGACGGCCCGCATGTGGTGCTGGATGTATTCGGTTGTCTGCGCGGGGGAAAGCGGCGTGAGGCGCCAGTCGAGCTGGATGCGGCGCCGGAGCGACTCGTGTTTCATCAGCGACGCCCGCAGATCGTCCGTGCCGGCGAGAATGATGGTGAAAAGCGGGCGCTCATCGTGGCTCTCGGTCGCGGGAATGCGCAGGTTGCAGAGATAATGGGCCAGATAGAACCCGTCGCCGGCGGCGAGGTGGTGGGCCTCGTCGAGCAGAAGCAGCGAGCGGGTCAGGTTGTGCGAGTTGCTTTGGCAGTAGGCCTGTAGCGACATGAGGGCTTCGGGCAGGGTCTGGGCCGCGTCGGGAAGGTTCAGGCTGCGCAGGATATGGCGGGCCATCGGCAGGCTGCCGTTGGGGATCGCGTCGATCTTGATGACCGGGAGCTTGGCTTTCGCGGCGCGGCGGTGGAGGTATTCGAGGGTCATGGTCTTGCCCACGCCGTAGGCGCCCGTCAGCATTCCTGCGATGCGCTCTTGGTCGATGAGGTAATAAAGGCGGGCGATTCCTTCCTGGTGCTGCTCGGTCATGTAGATCAGCCTGTCGCTGACGACATTCAGGAAGGGGGACTCTCGAAGGTTCCAATACGCGGTATACATAAGAAGGCCTGTCTTAATCGGGGAAACGGATCACCGAGGAGAAATTGATCCGCTTTTGCGGCGGCGGTGGGGCGGCGCTGCCGGCCGGGGCGGGCTCTCTGGCTTGGCCGGGAAGCTCGGGTTCCGCATCTTGGGCGACAATGCCCTTCCGCTGGACGATCGTGAACGGATAGGGGGCCGACAGATTCCGCATCTCGCCGAGGTATTTGGTGACCCGCAGAACGCGCTGGTCCGCCGTGTTCTCGAGGTTAACGGCGATCGGGCACAGGTCCTCGAGGCGGCTTTTGAGGGTGAAAGCGGGGTTGGACACCGGCTTCGGCAGCGTCAGCAGGGCGGTGACGCCCAGCCGTTCGATGGCGTGGATGAACGAATAGACGTGCTCCGCGATGCGCGAGACCGGATGGATGGCGACCCACGGCAACACGGTGTCGAAGACGATCCGCCGGATCGACTGCGACTCGACCGTCTCTTGGAGTTCCATGAAGGACTGCGGGGGCAGCATCACGTTGGCGCTCGCATTGCTTTCCGGGATGAAAGAGGTGTATTCGAGAATCGTCAGCTGCCCGTTGGTGACGGCGTCGGCAAAAGGCATGCCGAGGCTCTCGGCGACGATGACCGTGTCTTGGGCGCGGTAGTTCGAAAGCAGGAGCGCTTTGTCGCCGTCCTGCAGCGCCTGATTCAGGAAATGGCAGGCAAAGATCGATTTGCCTGTGCCGTGGCGCCCGGAGCAGAGCACCTGACGCCCACGGTAAACGCCGCCGAAACTGCCGTCAAAGAAAGAGACGCCAAACTTGGTTTTGTCGACGATCACGGGGTCCTCTTTTCTAGCCGCGGTGCTCGGGCTTCACTTCTCAAAAACGTTTTTGAGAATGTTTTTGATAAAGGCAAGCTCGAAGGGCTTGCTGAGAAACGCCAAGACGCCGTTCTGCGCGGCGCATGTGGTCAGTTCCGGAGATGGCGCGCCGGAAATCAGCACCACCGGGGACCCCTTTGCCTTTTCGCAGAGCTGGCAGATCCACTTCTGAGGCTCAGGCGCATCCGGCAGACGGATGTCGGCGATGATGAGCTGAAAGTCTCCGTTCTCCAGTTTGGCAAGCGTTTCGGACGCGTTCAGGGTCGTGATGACCTCATGTCCGAATCCGACGATCAGTCGGGCCAGGTAATTACCGATGGCGGGTTCATCATCAACAATCAGAACTTTTCCCATAACGAGCCCTCTTTAGTTAGGAGCAACCCCCTATACTGCCGAATCCTGCCGGCAAACCATTTTAAAAACATATACAACCGCTGTTTTGGCATCATTGTCGCAAAAAAGGAGGTTGCGGTCAACGCGAAAAAAACGTATGCTAAGGCAATCCTTGGAAACCGTGTCAGCAATAACTTATGCAAACGTATCTGTCACAAGCCGAAGTTAAAGACCCGTCCGTTGTCCGTGGCCGCCGTTGCCGGTGTGATGCGTGTGCGCTGTCGGTCCATGTGGTTGAGACCCCGGCGCCGACGGTATGCCCGTATTGCCAAAGACTTCTGACGCATGAGGTGACCGAGGCTCCTGTGGCTCCAGCTTTTCCGGTTCCCTCCGACGAGGAGGTCCGCGAACGGCTGGGCAAGCTCTACTTGCGCCCGCCTAAACTGTTGGTCCTGCTGATCTCATCGGTTGCCATGTTTATGTTGGGGTGGGCGATCTTCTTGCAGTTGCGCAGCGTGGAGAATTACTGGTATCAGCCGATGGTGAGCATCTATTCCTTGCTGGCCGGCATCTTCGTGGTTTCGCGCTTCATCATCGCCGCGTTTTATATTTCGCCGAAAGACGTGGGCTATCTGCCGTCGGTGACGGTCCTTGTGCCGTGCATGAACGAGGGCGGGGTGATCCGTCAGACCATCGAGCGGATCTTTTCGGCCGGCTACCCTGTCGCACAGCTCGAGGTCGTGTGCGTGAACGACGGGTCGAGCGACAACACGCTGGAGCAGATGCTGGCCGCGCAGACGCGGCATCCCCGGCTGGTCGTGGTGGACTTCGAGAAGAACCGCGGGCTCTGTCACGCCTGGGGCGTTTCGGTGCTGATCGCGCGCGGCGAGTTCATGGTGTGCGTGGATTCCGACACGTTTATTTTCCCGGGCTCGCTGCGAAAGCTGGTGCAGGGGTTCGTCGACCCGACGGTGGGCGGGATTTCCGGGCACTGCGATGTCGAGAATGCGGACGCCAATTTGCTGACCCGGATGCAGGACGTGCGGTATTACTTCTCCTATAAGATCATGAAGGCTGCCGAGAGCGTGTTCGGGACGGTGAGCTGCCTGCCGGGCTGCTTCTCCGCTTATCGCCGCGTCTGCGTGCTGCATGTGCTGGACGAGTGGCTGAACGCGACGGTGATGGGCAGCCACGGCAATTTCGCGGACGACCGCTCGCTGACGAACCGGATCCTGAAGGACTACAAGATCCTTTACGACGACGAGGCCCTGGCCACGACGATCGCGCCCGAGAACTGGCGCCAATACACGCGGCAGCAGGCGCGCTGGATGCGCTCCTACCTGCGGGAAATCGTTAAGACCGGCCGGTACATGTGGCGCAAGCACCCCGTGCCCTCGCTCTCTTGGTACGCCATGATGTGGATGCCGATCCTCGAGCCCGTAGTCATGATCCAGGCGCTGGTGATCGGCCCGATCCTGGCCGGGCACGTCACGGCTTCCTACACGTTGGGTGTGATGGCGATCACGGCGGTCTGGTCGCTGCATTTCTGGGCCTCGACCGGCCGGCGCTGGTGGTGGGCGGGATTTGTGTTTACGCTCTCCTACATCGCCTTTTACAGTTGGCAAATCTATTGGGCGCTGTTGACGCTGCGCGGCAAAAAGTGGGGGACTCGCGGATGAAAACCACAGACGACATGAAACGCGGTGAAGAGGCCCGGCCGGAGCCCGGCGGCGTGAATGGGGCGGCGTCGCCCGAAGCGGAGATTGATGAAGCCTGGGAACGCCCGGTCGCCGTCGCGAAAGACCGGAACGTTCGGGCCTGGCTCATCTTTCTGGGGCTGATCTGCTTCGGCGTCGCCCTTTGGACGCCGCTCCGCACGCTCTATTACCGGTCCGGATATGCCAAGGGCGAGGTGGAGGTCAAGCGTGACGCCGACACGTTCGTCGCTCTCGCCTATTACGGCGTGAATGACGAGGTCGCCGAAGGCTCCCAAGACATCGCGACCGCCGTTTTCGCCGAACAGCTCCGGCTGCTGAAAGAGCGCGGCTATACGCCGATCAGCCTGCAGGACGTGCGGGCCTTTTATAAGGAAGGCAAGCTGTTACCCCGCAAAGCGGTCTTGATGACGTTCGAACAGTCGCGCAAAAGCTCGTATTTCGAAATCCGCAACCTGCTGCACGTCAATAAGTGGAAGGCGGTGATGGGCGTGACGACGCGCCCGATCCACATGAAAGACGCGCAGGCCCTGCTCTGGCCCTACCTGCGGGATATGATCACCATGGGGTCGTGGGAACTGGCCGCCCAGTCGGAAAACGGGTTCGATTTCATCGAGACGAGCCCCTCCGGCCGCACCGGCCCGTTCTTCTCCAACCCCCAGTGGCTCGCGGATAACCGGCGCTATGAACTGCCGGAGGAGTTCAACAAGCGGCTCGACGAGGACCACCGCAAAGTGATCGGTGAGTTCGAGAAAGAGGCCGGCTTCAAGCCGGTCGCGTTCTTCTTCCCTTATGGCGACTACGGTCAGTACGAGGAACAGGCCAAAGTCGTGCGCGTAACCAACATCCATCAGGTCGGGACCCATTACGATCTGGGATTCTCCCTGGGACAGCTGGCCCTGAACACCCGCAACAGCGATCCGCGGCGGCTGAACCGGCTGTTGGTCAACCCGGCTTGGACGCCGGAGCAGTTCATCAACAAGCTCGAATCGTTCTGGCCGATCGAGCCGGAGCGCGGCGTCAACAGTCGGCAGTTCGGCCCCGACCGGTGGATCGGCGAGTGGGGCGAGGTCCTCGTCCGCGAGAAAGAGCTGGTCCTGCGCGCAATCCCGCCGATGAATCCGGTCATGACGCTGCGCCAGGCCCCTTCAACCGCCACGGCCGGCGCGAAGGCCTGGCTGGCGGGGAGCGACACCTTCGAGGACGGGTTTCTCTCGATCCGCTTCCATCTCAAGCGCGGCCGGTTCGGCGTCTACCTGCGCTCGACCTCCATCGGCGAATATGTCTATTTCAGCTTGGACGACGCCGGCAAGGTCTCGGTGCGGCAGCGGCGGCCGGACATGGACGAGGTGATGCTGTCCACCGATACGCTGTCCGGCGAAACCACGTCGAACCACGAGCTGCTGATCTGTCTGCGCGATAACCTTTTCTTTGCGCGCCTGGACGGCGAAACGCTCTTTGGCGGCCGGGTGCTGCTGAACGGCGAGATCCGGCAGGGGCTGGTGGCCATCGGCATCTGGGACCCGATCCCGGGAATCGCCGAAGCCACGGTGCTCGACACCCGGCTCGTCGGCCGCCGCGATGCGTTGGTCACTTGGTCGCCTGACGTGGCCAAAGATGTGGGCTATCTCACCAAGTGGCTGAACGAGCACGGCTACCAGTTCAACGTGCTGTCGCCGCCTTGGCTCGACATCTTCGAGAATGCGCCGATCACCTTCCCGATCTGGGACCGCAAGGCCTTGAGCCTGTTGGCGCGCACCAACAATATGCGCATCATCCCGCATGTGCAGGTGCGCGACGCGGCCCTGCTGCAGAAGGTGTCTCCCGCCGAGGTCGTCGAACGCGCGCTCGAACATGATGTGAGCGGCCTCTACGTCGATACCTCGGCCTGCACGCCCGAACAGGTGACGCCGCTGGTGACGTGGCTCATCAGGCTCCATGCGGCGTTGCGCGAAAAGAACCTGCAGCTGGTGCTGAAACTGCCGGTGTCGATCGAATCGTTGCCGTCCGCCGGCAACATCGTGCGGCTGCTGCCCGGCGTGCTGTTGGCCGGCGATTTCCAGACGCCGCCCTTCAATTTGACCGATAAAGATGTGTTGGGCCTCACGCGCGTGCTGCCTTCCGCAAGCGACGAGACGCTGTCGCTTTACTATCAGCTGTCGGATATGCTTTCGAGCTACAATGACGTTTCGCCCGACGCCAAAAAGGAAGAGCTGCGGCAGAAAGGGTTCGACGCCTTTACGGCGGGGGACTATAAGGAATCCATCCGGCATTGGACGGACTGGTGGAACAGCGATCCGCGCAACGCCGAGGCGCTCTCGCTGATCGGCGATGCCTGGCTGCGCCTCAACGAGCCGAAAAAGGCGCTCGAGTCCTATACGCAGAGCCTGGAGATCAATCCCGGGCAGATGAACCTGGCCATCCGGCATTCGCGCCTGCTGGAACAGCTGAATCGGCTGGACGAGTCGGCCGACATCCTGAACGTCTACGCCCGCGCGTTTCCGGACAGCCCCGCGGTGACGATCGCGCAGGCCCAGTGGCTCGACCGCCACCGCCAACGCAACGAGGCCCGCAAGGTGATGCAGGCCTTGGTGGGCCGCTATCCCGACAACATCGAGGCCCGGCTGATTCTTCAGACCATGCTGGATGAGCCGTCCGAACGCTATGTCAACATGCAGGAGTTGCTCGCGATCGGGCGCGGCGCCGAGACGCATTTGTTCGGCTTCGGGCGCGATATCTTTGCCGCGGAATTGCTGGCGATCCCCGAGTCGAGCGTCTTTTTCAATTTCGTGCGCGAAACCGCGGAAAAGGCCCCGAACAAAAAGACGAGTGAATTGTATCAGGGCTTTTTGCCGCTCGCGACGAATGTCACGGAGAACTTCGTTTCGGACAAGCTCTCGGACAACTGGATCGCGTTCGGCGGTTTCCGGCCCTCCGCTTACGGCCGGTACGAGCTCCGTGCCGGTTCGGACATGTCGGAAGCGTTCTTGCGCCTGAAAAAATCGGAACTGATGCGGGACGGTTTCATGGAGGTGACGCTGGACGAGTCCTCGGGCGCCTTCTGGCTTTACGCCCGCCGCAGCACCAAGTCGATGATCCGGTTCGGCTACGACGACGAGGGCTTTATCCGGATTCAGTCGTGGTTCAACAGCGACCTGCGCACCTATGAGAGCCGGCCGTGGCTGCGCCCGCCGGGAACGGTCCGGCTGCGCTTGGAGATCCGCGGCGACGGCGCGGTCGGGTACGTGAACGGCAAGCCGGTGTTCACGACGCCGCTGGCGATTCCCCAGGACGTCTGCTACGGCTGGTGGAGCGTCGCGCCGTTCTCGCCGGAGCTGGGTTTGGCGCGCGCCCGCATCGCCCGCATCGAATGCGGGCCGCTGTCGCCGACCGTCGTGTTCGTGCCGCGCATGTCGGATGCGGACATGCGCTCCGCGCTGGACCTCATGCGGCTGCATGTGCAGGACATGTCGGCGGTAGCGCCGATCGCGTTCACCCAATTGCCGGACGGGACGGTCCCCACGGAGCCCGAGATCGAACTGGCGATGTTCAAGATGTTCTGCACGTTCCATCGCCTGCGCTTGATGCCCGTGGTCGACTTGGCGTATTTCTCCAACACGCTGCCGGAACATCTGGCCAACCTGATTCTGAAACACCGCTTGCCCGGACTGATCCTGCGCGTGCGGACCATGCCGGACGCCGAATGGTTCGGCAAGATGGAGAAGATGCTGGAAAAGACCACGGCCGACTTCATCGTGGTGCAGCAGGAGGAGTCCTATTGGCCTGTTCAGGAAACAGAGGGCGATCTTGATGCGCCGCAGGAAGTCGCCCGCCTCAAGCGGCTGGCAAAAACCGACGTTTATGAGATCCAGAGGGGAAGCTTGCTGTTCCATCCCCTGAAGGACTCATGGCAGGCCCCGGCCGTGTCCTACGGCGACTGGCTCAAGGCGCTTGCCAAGACGACACGGGAGGGAATCAATCCTTGCCTGGTGGTGATGCCGCGCCGTTTCCACGCGTTGCAGACGGCCGAAACCGTAGAGGAAAAGCCCTTCAACATGATCGCCGCACCGGTCGCGGTAACGCCGCCGGCGACATCGCCGGTCGCCGAGCCGGCGACGAATCGTGCGATGGCCGTGGCTGCTGTGACGAACCTCATCGTCCAGGCCGGGGAAACGACCAATGAAGTCGTCGGGGGAAATGCCCGGAGCGTGGCCGTGTCCAATCGGGTGGAGGACGTTCTGCACTCGCCGGGATCGAATGTGCTGAATCGGACGGAGGTTCCCCAGACGGGGGACAAGGCCGGGGCCGAACCGGAAAAGCAGGAGAAAGCGGGCACTCCCAAGAAGACGTTCTGGCAAACATTGCACTCGAAGTTCGGCGCAGACAAACCGGAAACGGGCGCCGCGCCTGTACCGGAGCCCGGCAAGACAGTCAAGTAAGGGAAGAAGATGCTTTTTCCAACCACGGTCTTCGCACTTTTCTTCGCAATCGTTTTTGCCTTGCACTGGGGGCTGGTCCGTTTCCCGCTCCCGCGCAAACTGGTGTTGCTTTCGGCCAGCCTGTTCTTCTACGGGTATTGGAGCTGGAAGTTTGCCCTCATGTTGCTGGCTTCAGCGCTGCTGAACCATGCCGCGGCCGTTTGGATTGACAAGTCTGAGGACCCGAAGGGCCGGCGGCGGATGATCGCGTTCACGGTGACGGCCAACCTGCTGGTGCTGGGGGTCTTCAAATATACCGGCTTCCTGTTTACCCGGTTCATGGTGCCGCTGGCCATCCCGCTCTGCGCGCGGCTGGGCACCACGGACCAGTTGATCGCCCTGCAAGAGCAGGTGCTCCCGTTCATCGAAAAAATTGTTCTGCCGGTGGGCATCTCCTTCTACACGTTTCAGGCGCTCAGCTACGTGGTGGATGTCTATTGGCGCAAGACGCCGGTGGCCCGGTCCGGGCTGGACTTCGCGAACTACCTTGCCTTTTTTCCCCAGCTCGTGGCGGGTCCGATCGTGCGGGCCGCCGACTTGCTGCCCCAGATGGCGGTCTTTCCGGACCGCTCGGTTCATTTGGATGTCGGCCGCGCCGCGACGCTGATTTTGGGCGGCCTTTTCAAGAAGATGGTGGTCGCCAATTGGCTGTCCGAGCATCTGGCCGATCCGGTCTTCGCCATGCCGGAGTCGTATGGGGGGCTCGACATCCTCCTCGGCGTATACGCGTACGCGCTCCAGATCTATTGCGATTTCTCGGCGTATTCCGACATCGCGATCGGTTGCGCGCTGCTGTTCGGCTTCCATTTTCCGGTCAACTTCAATGCGCCGTATTTCGCGGTCACGCTGCAGGAGTTCTGGCGCCGCTGGCATATCTCCCTCTCCACCTGGCTGCGCGATTATCTGTATATCCCGTTGGGGGGGTCGCGGGCGGGCTCCGTGCGCACGCGGATCAACCTGTTTCTCACGTTTCTCCTGGGCGGGCTGTGGCACGGGGCGGGCTGGACCTTCGTGCTGTGGGGCGCCTATCACGGGGCTTACCTCTCGCTGGAGCGCATCGTTCGGCGGCTGATGGGGCTGCCCGAGAAACCGTCGGCAGACACCACGTTGATTTTGGGCCTTTTGGGACGGATCTGGATCTTTCAGGTCGTCTGTTTCTCATGGATACTTTTCCGGGCCCCCACGATGGCGGTGGTGGGCGACATCGTGCGGGGCATGTGTAAATGGGGCGGACCCAGCACGCTGCTGTCGGGAACGGCGGCGCTGGTGCTCGTGATCGGCTTCCTCGTGCAGTTCCTGGATGGCCACCGGTTCCGTCCCGTATGGGATGTGGTGGGACGCTGGCCCGTCTGGGTGCAGGGCGCGGTCGCAGCCCTGATCCTGACGCTGATCTTGGGGATCGGCCCCACGGGCGTCGCCCCGTTCATCTATTTCCAATTCTGAGGAGGACGGCTATGTGTCGCGCAAAGGGAGATTCGGAAAGCTCGCAGCACATCGGCGTCGTTGCCGGCCGGACGTGTTTTTGTGTAGGCGTTTTTTTCATCTTTATGTTACTGTTCAACGGTGTGGCGATGTATGCGAGCGCGACCCGTCTGGAGTACGGCGCAACGCGCGATTTCTGGGTGTCGGTCTTGAGGCCGCTCGAGCGGGTTTCGAGAACTTCCGGACTGTTCCTTCTCAGAGACCAGACCGAAAAGACGCTTGGAAAATGGCTCAACAAGACATCTGAAAGATAGGATGACGAAATGAAGAAATCTGTGCTGTTTGCCGCCTTTGCCGCGTGCCTGTTGGTGTTTGTGCCGCCCGCATCGCGTGCGGCCGAAGGAACCCCGGTCCTGATGATCGGCGATTCTATGATGCGGCTGTTGGGGATCGCGATGGAAAAGGAGCTGAAAGCGGCGGGTGTCCAGCCTGCGGCCAGTTTCTCGTCGCTGGCTTCCGGCCTCGCCCGCATGGACGCCTTCGACTGGTTCGCCAAGGTGGACGCGCTGATGAAAGAGAACAAGCCCGCCACCGTCGTGGTGACCCTCGGCGCGAATGACCGCCAATCGCTGAAAGACTCCGCCGGTCGCGTGGTGCCGTTCGGCACGCCCGAATGGGAGAAGGAATATGCGCTGCGCGTCGGACGCATCATGGACGAGCTTCTCAAGGGCGGCGCCACCCGGATTGTCTGGCTGTTGTTGCCTGACATGCGCGAGCCCGTGCAGCAGGAGTACGCCCAATTCGTGAATGCGATCTTCGCGAAGGAGGCGGCTCTCGAGGCGCGCAAGGACAAGGTGGTTTTGTTCGACGTGCGGCCCCTGTTGTCACGCAAGCCCGGCACATTCTCGCTCTACGTCATGGCCGCGAACGGCGCGGCGCTGACGGTGCGCGACACCGACGGCATCCACCTCACCACCCCCGGTGCTCAGCGCGTGGCTCAGTCGCTGGTCAAGACGTATTGGAAACAGGACGGACGGTAACGCGGGAGGACGCGATGGCAAAAAACGTGGCGCGGTTCGGACTGCATGGGGTTCTGGCGTGTCTCTTGGCTGCGGGCGTTTGCGCGCAGACCAACGCGCCCGCGGGAAAACGGGACGCGTTCCCGCTGGCGCAATCGACGGCGCCGCTGGATCAGGCCGCGATCGATGAGGCCATCGCGGTCGCCCGCGCCTCCGATGTCGACACGACCGTTTCTGCGGCGTTGCTGTACCACGGGCTGATGCTTTCCCAGGAGGAAAAGTACGCGCAGTGCATCCCGTTCCTGGAGGAGGCGTTGCGCTTGGACCCGTCCTTGCTGGCCGGCTGGGAGGGGCTGGGGTGGGCCTATATCCGTACCGGAGATGAGGAGCGCGCCGGGCGTTTGTGGGAGTACTTCCGGCAACTGATGCCCGAGCAGTGGATGCCGTACAACCTGTTGGCGCAGTCGGCCATCATGAAGCATGACTGGGTCACGGCCGACCAGCACTTCCGCAAGGCGCTGCAGCTCAAGCCGGAACTTTTCGACCTGCGTTTCTGGTATGCGCAGAATCTGCTGCGCCTGGGCAAGCCCGACGAGGCGGAGAAAATCTTCCGGCAGCTGATCAAAGAGGAGCCGGACCGGCTGGATATCCAGATCAACCTCGCCAACCTGCTGACGCATCGGCTCGAATACGACGAGGCGGTCTCAATTTGGCGGCGGGTCAACAGCGAACTGCCCGGCAATGTGGGGTTCCTCATGGATCAGGCCGTGCTGGAGCTCCGCGTCGGCGAACTCAAGACCGCGGACCAGCTGTGCCTGGACGTGATGGCGATTGAAACGAACAACATCCGCGCCATGACGCTGCGCGCCGACATCGCCGAGATCGGCGACATGACCGAGCTGAGCGTCGAGCGGCTGCAGAAGCTGATCGACGCGACGCAGGATCCCCTTTTGCGAAGCGACTTGCGGCTGCGCATGGCGAACCGTTGCGTGGTGCTGAACAAGCGCAAGCCGGGGCTCTATTCCACATCTTACGTGCTGGAGCAGATCCGCCATGCGATCGACGAGAACCCGAAGGACGTGGGCTCGGTGGTGCTTTACGCGGAGCGCCTCCTGGAGGCCCGGCGATACGAGGAATGCAAGCTGTGGGCGGTGCGGGTGCTGGAGCATTTCAACCGGCACAACATCCGGGCCAAGAGCGTCCTCTTCGAGCTGGCGCTTGCCGAACGCCGTTTCGAAGATGCCGAGCAGGTGCTGCATGACCGTTTCTCCAGTTACGATCCGACGGATCCGATGCGGTACTACTTCGAGGCGCGCTTGTGCATGGCCCGGGGGGCCTACAACGACGCGATGCAAAGCCTCGACCGCATGGAGGCCGCCGCCGAACAGGGGTGCGTGTTCACCCTCTTGTATCACGATTTGACGGAAAGCGATTGGGTCCCCGTGACGTCCGTGCGCCGCCTCTACGAGCACCTGAACGCGCTGAAGCGCGAAGGCTTCACGTTCATCTCGCCGACGGATATCCCCTCGGTCGTCGGACTGCAGCCCGGTGTCCGCCGCGCGGACCCTGAGCCGGAAGATCCGTCTGTGCCGTGGACCGCCCTGCTGGTTGACAACATCCGCTACGGCCTCACCGGCGAGCGGAAGTTTAAATTCGGGAAGAAGGCCAAGAAGGACCCCGTCCGTCCCATGAAGGTCGTGGCGGTCACGTTCGACGATGCGCTGCGCTCCGCGTTCGCCTTGGGAGCGCCGGTCGCGGAGGAGTTCGGCGTGCCGTTCGGCATGTTCGCGATCGCTAAGCCGTCAAAGGACTACAAGCCTTCCGTGGCCGGTTGGGTCGAGATGATGGAGTATGCCGCAAACGGCACGTGGGTGATCGGCAGCCACATGTACGACGCGCATGAGGAATGTACCGTGGACAAGGAAGGTAAAGATCAGCGCTGGGGCCTGCCGAATCGCGTCTGGTTGCAGGAGAAGGATCGGCTCGAGTCGATGAACGAATGGGACAAGCGGATGCGCAATGAATTCCGTTTGAGCCGCAAAATCCTGAAAGAGAAAATGGGAGACGAGGACAGCCCGGTGCCGATGGTTGCTTATCCGTATGGGGACATCGGTCAGGAGAACGCCTGTAACCTGTCGCTGTTGCGCAATCCGACGCTGAGCATTGTCTCGGAAGCCTCGCGCAGCTATCAGGTCGGGTTTGTGCAGGGACAGAGCGGATATACGGCGGCGGGCGACAACCTGATGCTGACGCGCCGTTTTGAGCCGAAATGGTACGATGAGGGGGCCGACGTAGTGCGCCAGGCCTATGAATACCATCCGCTGTTCATGGCGCGCCGCACGCGCGTCGAGTTGGCGTTTCTCATGAACAAGCCGCATCTGGCCGAGGAGATGCTGAACCTCCTGAAGCGGGACGGGTATCCGGAAGATTTGTGCCGCCAGATCTCAGTCAATGTCCGGTCGCACTTCCGCAACCGGCCGAACCGCGAAGTTCGTCCGCTGGTGGCGTCTTCCTCTGTCTCCGTGGATAGCGCCGTGGGCGGCGGTCAGAGCTCGCCGACCCATCAGGCGCAGTCCCTGCAGACCGAAGAGGGCGTGACCATGACCATTCCGACGGATCCGACGGCGCGCGAGGCGGTTCAGGGCGAGCGGTCCGATGTGACGGACTACGGAAGGTCTGACACGTATCAGGAGGGCAGCGTCGACCCGTGGGTCTATCTCTCTCATCCGTATGTGGGTGTCGAGCTGTCGAACACCAAAGCGAACGACCAGTTCGAAATCATGCGCTACGGCGGGCGGGGTGGGTTGAACCTGAACAAGAACCTCCAGCTTTCGGGCGAATACTTCGTGAGTGATATCGAGCAGCGGATCCGTCCGCGTTGGAATAAAGTCATCGTTGACGAAGACGTTGAGGATGACGAAGAAACCGAAGAGGATCTGACGGAATATCTCTTCAAGGCGGTCAAGCGCGAGGCGCGGGGCCGGCTGTCCTACCGCACCTCGAGCGGGCTCATTCTTTCAGGGTCTCTCGGCGTGGCGGAGCTGGACCGCGACTTCGGCCAGGATGACCTTGCGCTTTATGACGAGTTTAACCCCTTCCCGTTTGAGGATGATATCGACAGCGGAACGTTCGAGGTCGATGATGACGACTCTTCCGTCATCGGCGACTTGGCCGCGAACTGGTCGCCGCGGGACAACCTGAACCTGTACGTGTTCTACGCGCGCGATCTGGTCACTTCAGCTGTCAAGAAGATCGAGTTCGATTCCGTGGGCGCGGTCGCCCGCTGGAAGCCCTCGGACAGTTGGCATATGACCGTGCGCAGCCAGTATTGGAGCTACGAGGACGACAACGCCCTGTTCTATATACAAGGCGATTCCTATTGGGAAATGATGGCCGACATGGGAGTCTGGCTCGGCGTCGATTTGTCGACGATATCGTCCAGCGAGCCGAGCGATTATTACTGGACGCCGTACTGGGACCAGCGTGCGATGGGCGTGCTCCGGTATCTCCAGGAGTGGCAGGGATACACGTTCCGGCTGGATCTGCTGGGCGGTTTTCAGCGCGAGGACGGCCGTCCGCTGCGCCGGACAGACGACGCGGGCATCAGCGAAGAGACCGATTGGGAATTGGCGTGGGGCGTTTCGTCCATGTACAACAAGAAGCTTTTCAGTTACTGCGACCTGTTCATCGACGCCAGCGTCATGGCGCTGCAGGAATACATCGACCACCGCTTCCTGATCGGGTTTACTCTGGGATTCTAGCGCGGCCGTATCGGGTAGGGCGGTTTCTCCGAAACCGCCGCCCGTGCCGGGCCTTGGGAAACGGTAGGGCGGTTTCTCCGAAACCGCCGCCTGCGCCCTAATCGCGGGGTCCGTCGAGAAACGCGTGGCTCACATCTAACAGCTCGCGCGTCCACGCTTCGCCGTAGAAACTGTGGCCCGCATGGGCGATCGTGTGGACGTCGTGCGGGATGCCGTACGCGCGGCAGTAGCGTGTATAGGCTTCTCGCGAGCCGGCCGCGTCCGGGTCCGAGCCTCCGAAAACGAACTGGATGGGGTTGCGGTAGGTCCGGAAAGCACGGAGGACACCGTCCTCCCAGGCCGCCTCTTCCGGGCTGCGCATCTCCTGCTTCACCAGCGCTTTGGTCACCATTCCGGTTTGGACTTTGCCGCTGAGGATTTTTTTCCACGTCTCGGGGCGCGTCAGTTTCCGCGCGTAGGTGGCGAGCGTGCCCCATGTTTTCCTGAGGCCCGTCGCGGCGTTGCGCAGCGCGCCCATGGATTCGGGCGACCAGAGCAACAGCTTGGCCAAGTCCTGGTTACGGGCGGCCAGCGTGAGCGCCACCTTGCAGCCCGAGCAGATGGCCACGACCGCCACGGGCGCGCCGGGCGGCAAGCGTCGCCGCAACGCGTCCAGGGCCGTCTGCGCATTCTCGGCCATGCGGGCGATGGAGGCGTCGTCAGCCCCTCCGTCGCTCAGTCCGCGGCCGGTGAAATCCGGACGCAGACAGAGATGGCCGCGTTGCGCAAGTGCTCTGGAAAACCGCGCGAACAGGCGGTGGGGCCCCGTGCGGTCTCCCGACCAGCCGTGCAGGAAGAGAACGCCGGCCTGCGGGGCCTGCGGGGGCGTGTCGAAGATGGCCCGTATCGTCGCGGTCGTGCCGAGGGCGGCGAGTTCACCCCACGGGACGGCCGCGCGGAACGCCGGATTCCCGGAGCCTTCGGCAGGGGGCGCATCGGCGAACCGTCCTGAGAGCCACGTCGCGGTTTCGGCGACCAGGGCAGAAAGGTCGACATGCCCCACGGTGTTCCAGAAAGGCGGGAACCGCAGGGGAAGGGGGGACGTGCCGGCATGTTGCGGCATGCAGGCGGCGGCCGTCTTTTCGTCGTGGCCGCCGGGGCAGACGAGGGCAGGGGCCTCTGCGGGTTGCGGCGCGAGCCCCTGCAACCAGGCGTAGAAAGCGCCCGACACCGTGTAGCCGTCCAGATCGATGGATTCGCCCCGGCTCAAACGGGCCTCAAGGGACGCCCTGCTTTCCCTCGCTTTCCCGTAAGCGACCATGTCGTTCACCATGCGGCGCTGCAGGAGTTGCCGCACGAAATCGGTACCCGTCACGGGTGCCCACAGAACGAGCGCGGCCGCGCCGGGCTGCCGGGCGGCCAGGCGTGCCGCCAGCACCGCGCCCGTACGGATCCCGGCCAGCCCGCGCGGGGCGGTCGGGAACGCCTGCACCAGCCACCGCCAGGCGGCTTCGCAGTCCGCTTCGAAACATGCGGGCGGCGTATCGCCGAACGCGCCCTCCGAGTCGCCGCAGCCGGAGAAATCGAAAAGCAGGGAGGCGATCTTCATTTCGCCTAACGCGCGTGCCGCCTGGACAAAAACCGGAAGCGTCCCCTTCCGCTCTTCGCAGAACGGCGGCACAAACAGGACCGCGCCGCGGACCGAGTCCGGGAGAAAGCAGGTGGCCGACAACGCGCGTCCGTCGGCGTCCAGGAAGAAAGCGTTTTGCGAGAGAGCAGTCACATCGTTCTCCGTGTTGGCGAATAATGCACAGAGTATAGGCGAAGCGAACGCGGTTTACGAATAGGAAAATGGGGTGCGGTTTTGTATAATTCGGCGATGACAAAAGGGAGCTGAGGTCCAAGATGCCGTTGTACGAGTTTTATTGCGAGCCGTGCCATACGGTGTTCACGTTCCGTTCCGCACGCGTCGACACCGTCACGTTGCCTTCGTGTCCGCGGTGCGGCAAGGCGTTGAGGCGCGAGGTCTCGCCGTTCGCGCACATCGTGCGCGGCGCGGTCACGGAGCCGGGATGCGAGCCGTTGCCCGGCGAAGGCGTGAGCCGGATAGAGGAGGCGGCGGCGCGGCTGGGCGAGCGCCTGCAGGCGTTGGAAGACGACGGGGCTGATCCCGCCGACGCCGTGAGGACCATGAAGGAATTGGCCGCAGCCGAAGGGCTTCATTTCAACAAAGAGGTGCGGGAGGCGATGGCGCGGATCGAGGCGGGAGAGGATCCCGAAAAGATCGACGGGGAGTTCAGCGAGGTGTTCGACACCGTTAACCCTTTCGCGGACGGCGACGGGGAGGAACAGAAACGGGGCACCGCGTGGCTGCGGCGACTGCGCGGCCCGGCGCATGATCCGAAGTGGTATGACCTGACGCCGACGACCGGAGACGGCGGATAAGCGCATTTCCGCCTTCCCGAAAAATGTTCGGCGTTGTCGTTGACACAGCCGCCGGATTTTTGTAAAGTGTCACAAATTTTGAACGGCGGGTTAGCTCAGTTGGTAGAGCGTCGGAATCATAATCCGCAGGTCGGGGGATCGTGACCCTCACCCGCCACCATCTTAAAAGTCCAGAAAACCTCGGTTTTGCTGGGCTTTTTTCATTTTTACGGCCTATTCGCCGTTTTGGCCGTTTCCCGTGATTTACCCTGATTTCACCCCTAATTCTGTACTTTTTGGGTACAATTTGGGTACAGTCTTTTTGAGGGTGTTTTGGCCACTTTTTTCAATGCCTGCGGATGTAGAATCCGTAGCTTGAGCCGCGGTGACTGTACCCAAAAAACAAAAATTTGGGTACAGTCGGCCCCCGCGCGGGAACCGGCTGTACCCAGGGGCTACGGTTATTTTACCGAGCAAGACCCGTCCGCGCAGCTTTCGGCAGCGGTAACGAGCGTGTTGGTTGCGGAGTCCCAGCCGAATTTCTTCACCATCGCGGAAAGCGTGGCGCTCATGGCGTCCTGCGGCGAGGCGAAGGCCGACACGGCTTCGGCGATGGCCTTGATCGGCGCGTCGCCGGTGATGCCGGCCGCCATCGACGGATTCGCCGTCAGGTCGGTGCGGTCCCCGCCCTCGGTGTCCGCGCTTTGCGCGATGGTGCCGTTGAGGTCGGAGACGCTGATCGTCAGCCCGCCCGGCCCCAGCGCGAGCGCGCCGGAGGCGTACGCCGCGCCGTTGGTGGCGGGGTAGGGGAGCAGCCCGATGTAGTTGTTGACCGTCGTGACGTTGTCGCACGCCTTGGACGAGGCGCTCTTGCTCGCGGGCGTGGCCGTGTTGCAGCCGGCCGCGATCCCCAGCGTGAGAACCGCGAGAAGGCACATCGCCACCTGCCGCACCTTCGCACGAACGGTGCGACGCTTGGCGTCGGCGTCCTTGCGGACGGCGGTACGTTTCTGCCGGACTTCAGTCCGGATGTCATTCTTTGTCTTAGCCTTGTTCATGGTCATTTTTCCTTCCTAGTTCCGGGTCTGGTTCAAGAGGGGCTCGGCGTACGCGGTCGCGACGCCGGCCTTGCTCAAATCTGTCTGCACGGCCTTGGATGCGTCGCCCTTGGCCCAAAGGTCAAGCAGCAGCGCCCGCGAGCGGATCACGGCGTCGCGCGCACCGGAGACCTCGCCTGCCGTGAGTTGCTTGTCGGCCAGGATGTCGGTGAAGAGCGCGACCAGCTCGGTGAGGTGGCTACAGGTCTTCAACGCCTTGTCCATGTTGGTCGAGTCTATCTTGTCCAGCCACTTGTTCAGCAGCATGGCGACGATGCGCTCGACGGGCAGCGCCGAGAAGACGGCCAGCCCCAGTTTGATCATCACGCTTGTCAGCATGTTCATGGTCTTTTCCCTTCCGTTATGCGCCGCCGGTCTTTGCCAGCAACTTGGCCAGCATAAATCCGGCGGAAACGATTCCCGCGATGGCCGTGCCCGCGGCGACGGAAACGACCCACAGCAGCGCGTGGATCACCATCTCGTGGCGGGCCAGCCGCGTCTGGATCGACGGCGTGCCGTTGTCGACGAACAGCCGCCGCTCTATGCTCTCGAGTTTTTCAAGCACGGCCGCGCTCTGCGCCGCGCAGTGGTCTTTGGTCACGTAGTCGTTCATGTGGCACCTCATCCGGGCGGCGGCGCGTAGTTGATCGGCGAGTAGGCGGGCACACGCAGCAGCGCGCCCGCCGCCGGGCTGCCGCCGGACGACGGCAGCGTGCCGGGCGTGTATCGCGGCGTGGCCGTCGCGCCGTCCGCGCCGCCGTCCGCCAGCTCCTGGTACAGCCGCCGCAGGTAGATTTCCGAATCCAGCCAGGCAGACCGGAAGCCCTCGGCGTCCGCGCCCATCTCGTTGGCCAGCATGTACCAGGTGACCGCCGAGACGTGCCGCAGGCACGCGAGCGGCACGCTGGCCGCGTCGAGCTTACCGGTGGCGTCGGCGTCGGCCGCCACCGCCTTGCGGAAGTCGGCGACCACGCCGGACACGAGCAGCGCGAGCCGCTGGGCCCGCACCTCGGGCGACAGCCACGCCGCGTAGGCTGTAGCGAGAGAGGGCGGCAGCGTTGCCGCCGCCGCCCCCGCATCGTAAATGACCCAGTCGGCCATTCCCGTCCCTCCGGACCGTTACGTCGCGCTGACGTTGAGACGCTTCACCGCAGCCGAGTTCGTGACGCGCACGTCCTCGCTCCAGTCGAACTTCGCCACCTCGACGCGGCCGTCGTCGCGCATGTAGCTCGACGGAACCATGTACTTGCCCATGAGACGGAAGGTCTTCATGAAGCTCGGGTCGCGGCGCGTCGGGTTCGGCCGGCGCGCGAACACCAGCACCGTGCTGTCGAGCAGGAACTTGATGTCCTCCGCGACGCCCGGCGCGGCGTTGTCGTAGACCATGTACGAGGTCCGCACGTCGGGCGCCCCGACGAACAGGAAGCCCGCCGTGGACTCGGTCGGCACCGCCAGGCTGCCGCCCTTGCCGCCGTTGCCGACGACGTACCGCCCGCGCACGTTCGCTTGGTTCTTGAACAGGCACCACGCCGACGCGCCGAACAGCACACCCACACCCATGAGGCTGCCGTACTTGGCCGCCTTGATCACGTCCATGATCGCGGCGTCGATGTCCGCCACCGGGTCGGCCGAGGCGTTCCACACCTTGCCCGTGCCCGCACCCGCAGCCGTCACGGCCGCGTCGATCACGCTCTTCTCGTGGGCCAGCGCCGCGACTTCCGCCACGGCCACCGCGCCCTCGCGCAGCGCGTTCTCGAGATCCGAGCTCTCGAGCTTCTCCAGGTTGTCCACCGGATAGTCGAGCGCGTGGGGCTCGCAGTTGAACGTCTCGTCCGTCACCTCGAAGCGCAGCTCCGTCGCGCGCCCGCCGATGGAGCGGAGCGTGTTCGGGATGCGGAAGCGGTCCTTCTCGGTGTACTTCTTGTACCGGCCTACCGAGGTCGCCACCTCGATGGTCGGGGCCAGAAAGTCCGCCACCGGCATGATCGCGGACTGCGCCGCGCCCTGCGCGAACTCGCGCAGGACCGGGCTTGCACTGATGTCACTCAAACGGCTCATTTATTCTCCTCCTCCTGATTGAAAAACCTTACACGCTGATTTCGGTAACGCCCATGTAGACGGACCCCGCCACGCTCCGCACGCGCACCGCCGTAGCAGAGATACCCCCGTTGAACGTCACGCCGAGTCTCCAATCGCCAGCCCCGTCCCCGGCATCGAAAACGTCGATCCAGCCGTCATAAGAGGGTTCCCCGACCACCAGCGCGGCCGGAACGGTGACCAGCTGCCCGGCGTAGTTCGCCCGGATGACGATCTTCAGGGTGAGCACCGGGTCCGCGTCGCCCGACACCTTGGCGATGACCGCCGCGAACTGCGGCGAACTCGGCGGCGTGACGCACCACACGTAGGCGAGATCCATATCGCCGAAGAACAGGACCCGGCCGACATCGCCGGCCCCGAGCGCCGACCCGCCCGTAACCGCGCTGCGCGGCACCAGCAACACCCCCGCGTCCATCCCGTCGGCACCCGCCGCGCCGTCCGCACCGTCGGCCCCGGCCGCGCCGTCGGCCCCGGCCTCGCCTTTCATGCCGACGCAGAGCGGACGCGTCAGGACGAACTGCCCGTCAATCCCCTTCTCTTCCGCAATGCCCACCGGCAGCGCCCCGCCGCCGATCGCGCCGGCCTCCACGCGCCCGTCGCCCTTGGCCACCAGCAGGTCGCCCGCCGCGCACGCTCCCGCCAGCCTGATCCGGCAATTCCCCGCGCTCGTGAGCGGCACCGCGCCGCAAAGGTAGCCCTGATCCGCGCCCTGCACCAGCAGGTACGGCGTGATCTCGCCCGCGCCCTGCGGCAGCACCAGATCGCCGCCCGCGTTCAGTTTCGCCAGATACCCGGTCTTCAGCGACAGGTCTTCGCCCGCCGCGAAAGCCACGCCGCCGAACCGGCAATCCGTCTGTTTCAAATTCAGCATGTCTGACTCCCCGGCGTTATCCCGCCACCGTCACGTCCCCGATCATCGCCGGACGGAACAGCACGAGCTGACCGTCGACGCCCTTTTCCTCGGCGATCCCCAGGCCGCGGTACGTGCCCGCCGTTGCCGGCAGCGCCCGCACCTTGCCCTTGTCCGCCGCCGTCCCGGTGTCGGCCAACACGATCACGTCGCCCGGGTTGCACGTGCCCTTCAGCACGGCCCGCACATTGCGGCCCGCCTCAAGCGGCTCCACGTCCACATACGCCGCATCCGCCCCGCCGTCATCGACCAGGTAGAACGCGTACGCGCCGGCCGCGGCCGGCAGTTTCACTTCCGGAACGCCCGTGTCGTGCGTCAGCACGGCGAGGTAACCCTTCTTGCCCGTCAGATCCTCGCCCGCGAGCACGCGGAACGTCCCGCTTCTCGTATCGCTCTGGCTCATTTCAATCCCTCCCAACTACCGCACTAATGAACTAATGCACTAACGAACTTCCCCGAACTCCTGTTCGGCGCTGCGGAACGCCACCGTGAACGAGCACCCGTTGGCCCGCGCGATCTCCTGGGCGCGGTTGCGGATCTTCGCCGCCTTGTCGGCCGGCGACGCCGCAGGCGCGCCCGCGCTCGGCCGGGGGGCCGTCTCGCGGTTGTGCAGCGGCTTGGGAGCCGCCGCAGGTGCCGCCGGAGCGGCAGGCGCGGTCTCCGTCTTCGCCGCAGGCGCGGGCGTCAGGCGCTCGCGCATCCGGTTCAGCATGCCCGTCGCGTTGTCGCGGTTCTCAAGCAGTTGGCCGCGCCAGAACGCGCGGTCCTCGTTCGGGATCACGTCCGCGAAGCCCTCCAGATCCTTCTCGGCGAGCGTGTTCTCCGACTTGAGAACCTGCTCCATCAGGACCTCGTTCTTCGCCTTCTCCAGCGACAGCGCCTCTTCGAGCGACTTCACGCGCTCATCGGCACCCTCAGCACCCTTTGCCTCATCCGCCATAACGACCTCCTGTGACAAGATTGAAAACGCCCTACACCTAACGCAAGAAATCAACATTCCCTCACTTGAGAGCAGCGCGTTTCTCAGCCAGTTCCCGCATCACCGCAGCTCTTGCGGCGTTCAACCTCTGCGTCTCCGGCCTGCCCCGAGCTTGTCGAGGGGCGTCTTTGCGGGCAATCTCTCCCGTCTCCCTAACTAATGAACTAACGCCCTCCCGCACTAACGCACTTCTCTGCGCCGCTTTCGCCCGCCTCACGGCCAGACTTGCCGCCCGCGCCGTGTCCGACCAACGGTTCCTCGTATCCCCGTCAACGGGCTCCAGCGAGCAATGGCATTTGCAGGGAGGCGGCCCCATCGCTGCCCACTCCTTTGCGGTCTTGACCTGACCCGCACGCTCCAGGCACTCGTCGCAGTGCTCCCCGCTGGGGGGCGCACCCAACACCCACCGGTATTTCCTCTCCCCGCCGCCACGGTTTACAAGGTCATCATCTGCTACACCGGCTACTCCAGCTACACCAGCTACCCCGGCTAAGCCCTCTTGCCTATTGGCCAACGGCCGTCCGCCCTTGATATTCGGCTCATTCGTCAGCGCCACGCTCACCAGCACGACCGGACGGATCTTGCCGCTGCCCAGATCCTCGCACGCCGACGGCGGGGGAAAGACGGGGCTCATCAGGCGGAACCTGCCGCCCCGCACAGCAGACAAACCGGCATCCGACCAACGCACGCGAGCCCACAGTCCGGTATCGCGCGACTCCAGATCGGAAATCCAGCCGGCGGCCTCGCTCGACTTCTCCGTATCCAGCGAGAAGTGATCGAAGTCCACCAGGACACCGGGGAAATTGGCGTCAGACTTGCGGCCATTGAAATCCGCCGCGATCCTGTCGCACGCCTCACGGTCAATGACCTGCGTGACGCCCGCACCGACATGCGGGAACTCCCCGCACGGCGTCACCTGCACCCAGCCGTCTCCGGCCAATACGAAATCTTTGTCGCCCATCGTTCGAACCCTCCAATAGAGGGCGCGAAATCAACTTCTACTACAAAAAAGCTACACTGAAAATAGAGGCGGTACGGGAGCCACTTGCTGGATAAATCGCTACAGATATCACTTAAGCCGGCTCCTGTTATCACGTTGAGCCCCATTGACAGGTTTAAGCACGTTTGAGATATTAATCGTGTTCATTGGACCTCCTGAACCTTCGGGCTCAAATCAAAAGGAGAGCCATGAACAAACTAACCAAAAAGTCCGTGCCAGGCTTTAAGGCTGTACGGAAGATATTGAACCCTAGGCGTGTTATTCTTCTCGCGCTCGATTGGTCGCGCGATAAAGACACAAGGGCACCTTTGGGTTTTTGTAGTATTTTGTCTTCGCTCAAGGCTGCGAAGAGAGCTGTCGTTTCGATCATCGAACCGGTTCAGTCAGTCGACATCGACGCAATGTGTTCACTAATCTGCTCCCATGTCCATGAGGACAGGGATACGGATCTTGCAATCGGCGTGTACTGCTGGAATGATCAGGTGGTTCGACAGTTACTCCGCCAAGTGCGTATTCACGGCTTCAAAGGCCGAATCATCTTAGGTGGACCACAGATATCCTTCATGGAATCCGGTTTTAAGGCCGTTTATCCTGACGCGGATGTTTTCATCTGTGGCGATGGCGAAGAGGCTCTTGAGCGTGTGACTCAAAGTTTTGAGATCATCGCTTTCCCCGGAGTCCACTATGGAGACATGCCTGGGGCAACGGTCCAAGCGCGAAGTGACCTATTTAACCTTCCTTCTCCTTGGCTGCACCACGATTGGCACAAGGTGCCCCTCTCCAATATCCGCTGGGAAACCATGCGTGGCTGTCCCTATTCCTGCAATTTCTGCCAACATCGAAAGAAAAAGCCTGGTGTCAGTTACTTTGCTCATTCAAGACTCCTTGCAGAGATCGATCTGTTTTGCGAACGCCAGATAAACTCCATATCCGTGCTGGACCCCGTTTTCAATGTCAATTCCGATTGGGCCATTAATATCCTTAATTCCTTCATCGAACGGAGGTTCAAAGGGCGAATTTCTTTGCAGTGCCGCGCTGAATTGATTACAGATAACTTCTTGGAAGCCGCGCGGAAGTTGAATGTGACACTGGAATTTGGTCTACAGACGATCCACACAGCCGAAGCGGATGCGATCAATCGAACCAATGATATTAGGAGAGTGGATGAGGCTCTGTTCAAGGCACGGCGACTGAATATCAAACATGAAGTCTCGGTTATCTTTGGCTTGCCTAATCAGACAGTGCAGTCGTTCTTGCAGACCGTCGAATGGTGCCTGAGCAGAGACGTGCCGGTGATTAAGGCGTTTCCGTTGATGCTCTTGAAAGGCACGGAGTTGGCCGAGAGCGCCTGCCGATGGAATATGCAAGAGTCAGCGACAGCTATCCCCTGGGTGTGTTCATCAGACACTTTTACAGAGCATGACTGGCACATCATGAATGCAATCTCCTCTTATCTGCACGAGACGGAGGGCGCGCATCCGAAATCGTTGCCTATCCAGTTAACTGGCAAGAAGAAACAAACCAATTCGGACCGCTGGAGCCCTCATGCACTCAACCCCGTCGGACGCATCATATAGCGGGAACGCCCAGCACGATGTCAACTCAAGACAATCAAAGCCTTCACACTCATGCCATATTCTGAGTGTCGGATCTCTTCAGGCTAGCCGTGTGATCACCGTACTGTTGAGACTGCTCAAATTCGTGTTGAACAAACTGAACACATTCGCGCTCATACCATTCAACAACTGCCTTACTAAGGTCTACTCCCTGTCTTGCCGTTGCCTCGGACTCCGACGCGAAGGTATCCTGTGCCCCTTTTAAACTTTCGCTATGAGCCGATATGAACCCATGAATTGCGGTATTTCTTGCCTTACGCCAATCGTCAAGTTTTCTAAACATCTGACGATCCTCAAAGCAAAAATCCGCTTCCCTGTCAATCAGCGCTTTAATAAGCATTGAAAATGAAGTAGATGTCATTTTTACAAACCGGTTCCGCAAGAAGTTGTTCAGGCAATTACTGACCAAGCACTCCTCAAGTGCAATGGCCTCGAGATAAAAGCCCGTGTCGATTGCATTTGTTATACGTCCTAGCGCGACCCTATAAGCTTCGTGCCTCGAAACAAGTTCCTCCACAGCCTTATCGAAATCAATACCCTTCGTGTGAGAAACGTGAAGTGCCTCATACATGGAATAGCCATTGCTTGGAATGCACTTGTGATCAAACTGTTTGAGAGCTGAAAAAAAGGCGTTATGGTAACCATTGATAAAGGTGTGCACCATCACCCACTCTTCTTTTGCCCATTCAAAGTACTTTGATGGTTGCACCGGCTCAGGCAACCCGACAAGTTGATACCCAATACCGGCAATCCAGTCATGGGATACCATCACCAGAGCCGCAGGGTGAATGAGCGTGAGTACACCATCCGGGTAAATTTGTTCACTTCCAGGTTTTGGTTCAGGCAACTTAGCACATTCGACATATTTTCTTCCTACTTCAGGACCGAAAGCCTCATGAATCATATCCACCAACAAATCGTAAACAGCCCGAGGCTGCGGCGACATGTCGAGTATGCCGTCATAAGCAAAGCAACTGGAGAGATAAACACAGAAAGGTTCAAGCCCCAACTTGAAGTCACAATTGAAATACTCATAATTCGAGATGAAGTTGAAGAACTCTCGTCTGTCCGGGCGTTGCATTTGATTCATACGGTCAATTCTCTTGTTAAGACATGGCTCTGGCATTAAACAGAGGTGCCGCGGCCCCAAGTCGGCAGTATCTCATCGGGCAATGACACTTGCGTCAAATTACCAAAATGGCTTGCCCTGTACAATGTCTAGCACACTGAAAACGGTTCAAAGTCAAATCTCTGGCTGGTTTACTTGCAATATATGAACGCGCCCTTTAAGGCGATGGAAAGACGTCAGAGGAAGGGAGGCGGTTAGTGACCCAACCCGCACGCTCTTATAACGCCTACTCAGCCACACTCGCCACCCCGGCAACCCCGGCCAATTCCTCCTCCATCTTCAGCTCAAACCCCGCCTCCACCGGCCAGCCGGGGAACGCGGCAGCTAGCAACGGCTTGTCGAAGTCGCGACGCAGCGCTTCAGACACCATGACGGAGTCGGCCTTGGCCACCTGGTTGAACGCCTCCTGATGCGCCGATCCGGCAAGCGTGCCGCTGCCGCTCTCGGTCAGCATCGTGAGCAGACCACCGGTGCCGAGCAGGGTGATCTGCCGGTCGAGGTAGTCCAGATGGTCACGGAAGGGCGGCTTGCCTGTGCCGCCGCCGTTCACATACTTCACGTCGGTGCCGTTGGGCAGGTAACCGCGCCCGTCCTTGACCAGATCCTGCGCGATGGCGAGATAATGCTTTTCCTTCTCCTCGGTCACGCCCGGCGGCCCGATGAAAAACATGGACGGGATGCCGTACACGTCAAGGAAGGAACTCCAATCGCGCAGGGCGAGGTTGCGGCGGAAGTACTGCACCGCCAGAATCCGGTCCAGGGCGATAGGGGACTCCACAATCGCGAAGTTCGCGCGCTCGATCTTCTCCCCCTCATCCACACCCGAGCGGGCGTCGCGGTTGTAGCTCCACTCGCCGAACATGCCGCTGCGGCACCAGAACCACTGTTCCACCGGCTCCAGGCGTACGATGCCCCGGCCGCCCTCGCCGTAGTGCTTCTCGACATGCGCGAAGCCCCGGAAGGTGGCGGATGCCAGGAAGGCGACCGCCTCGCGCAGGTTCTCCACGCGGTCATACTGGTCACGCAGGAAGGCCGCCTGTTCGCAGGCCAGCAACGTGTCGGTCGGCGACTCCTCGGGCTTCACATCCCACTGGCAGGCGAGCAACGCCGCCCGCCGGCGCATCAGTACGGTGGCGATGAGCGCGTCCGACCGCTCCATAGCCTGATAGAACCACTGGAGATCGGCGAAAGCCCCGCGCTCACCCTGCTCGATGAGGCTGACGATCCGCTCCAACATCAGCCCCCGCAGCGGGTTCACATACTCGCGCCATTGGTTGTCCTTGCTCGTGTAGACCGTCAGTGCCATATCCGCGCCTCCTATCAAAGGCGCGGAATCAACACCGACACGGGAGTCACGTAAGCGCTTCCGATCACAAGACCGGCCGCTTTGTTGGCATACCTTGGAAGCGGAGGAGACACAACCTAAGTAAAACGCCTTGCACGGTTTGCGAGAGGGGCACCGCGGTCTTGAAGACGACCTGAGGAATGTGTTATTTTCGAATTACTTTTGAATGGCGGTTGCGGTATGAGACACTGTCTGTCGCAGAATACGATGTTCGACAGGAGATAGATGAGACAAACTACAAGAGCACTCCTTTGTGGGGTTCTATCGGCAACCCTATTGACTTCCTGTTCCACCTCGCGGATTTGGGAGTCAACGGCAAAGGAAGCTTTCGGCGGTCTCAGAGGTGCCCTCGTCGTGATCGAATGCTCGTCTGGACACACGATGACGTACTGCCCTGATGTTGCAGCGACTCCTGTTCCACCATGCTCCACGTTCAAGATCGTGAACGCGCTGATCGGGCTTGAGTCAGGCATCATCTCCTCAACCGACGCGCAGTTCTACAAATGGGATGGAATTGAGAGAGCTATTCCGGCGTGGAATCACGACCTTACCCTCCAGGAAGCCTTTCAAGCTTCCTGTGTGCCCGCATTCCAGAATCTGGCACGCCAGATCGGGCCGGAGCGAATGCAGAGCTGGATCGACAAGATCCGATACGGTAACCGCGACATCTCTGCAGGCTGCGATGTCTTCTGGCTTCCTTTCAAGGGGAGAGACACGATCATGATCTCACCTGCCCAGCAGGCAGAATTGATGAGCAGCATCGTTTGCGGTGAAGTTCCGTTCTCGAAGGCGGCGCTTGCGACGCTGAAGAAGCTGATGTTCATTAAGAGGACTGAAAGAGGCATTCTCTACGGGAAGACGGGTTCGGGTTCAGATGATGATGGTACGTTCGTACTTGGTTGGTTCGTCGGTTACGTTGAAAGCAACGGCAAGACGTATGCCTTCGCATGCGTCGTCCAGGGGACGAATGTCATGAGCAAAAACGCTCGTGCCATAATGGAATCGGTTTTCGAGAAGAAAGGACTCTTGTAGAAGAACCAATGACGAACAAGCAAATCACGTTACGGTGTACCGCCGCCCACGATTTGCAGCGTCACGCCAACGTCACCGACCTCCGGCCTCTGTACTCCGTCCTCAATTCAACGCCCAGCCTCAACATCCTGCCCGGCTCCGCGCCGTATGTGCGGCAGCCCCACGCGGCCAGCGCGAGGGCCATCACGCAATCATCGTGATAGCCGGAGGGGGCGGCATAGCTGACCTGACCGGTCGGGCCGATCTCGTACTCGTAGCGCCGCATCTCGGCGGTGAGGATCTCCCACGCCGCCTGCCACATCACACGGCGCTGCTCGACCGCCACCATGAGGCCCTGTACAAGCTCGCGCTTGGTCTGCGCCGTTATCTTGAACCCCTCGACGCGCGGCAGCACACGGCGCAGGTCGTCGTAGACCGGATCGCCGACGCCTGTCGCGTCCATCACCAACAACGCGTTCCACCGCCTCACAAACCCGGCGATGCGCTCTTTCTGGAGCGGCCAGTCGAGCTGGTTGAAGCGCTCCATCTCCAGGCAGAGACCGGTCTTCGCATCCACGGCGATCAACACCGTCCAGTCGGTGTGCTTGGCGATGTCGCACCCGACAATCACATTGTGGGGGCGGGTCTGTAAGCCCGCATCCGCATCCGCGTCTGCCACAAGGCAGGCATCGACGCCTCGGAACACACCGGCTGAATCTTCCAAGAACTCCGCCATGTACTCTTGGCGGAACACATCTTCGGGCAGGGTGGCCCTTGCCTCATCCCATTCCTTCGCGGGGAAGTAGGGAGACACATTCGACGGAAAGGTGAACGACCGGAACCCCTCCTGCCGCTCGACGCCGCGCGTGAACATGTCGTAGAACCAGTTGCGTCCGGCGGGCGTGGAGATGAACACACCCCAGCCGAGCGTCTGGGCGAGAGTCGGGCGGAGCACGTAGTTCCACACATCCACCGGGACGGCTGCCGCCTCGTCGACCACAATGCCCCGGAAACCGAAGCCGCGGATGGAGTCGGGGTTGTCGGCGGAGAGCATGAAGACGCGGCAGGGACCGACAAGCCCCTGGAACTCGACCCTGGTCGGCATGCGGCCTACCACCCTCACGTCATCCGGCGCGATGGCCCTGAAGGCCTCGACGCCGCGCTCCGCCACGCCGTACGTCGGCGCGACCCAACCGTAGTCGCCGCCTTCCACGCGGCCGCCCCGGTCCATGATTTCGGCGGCCATGCAGAGCGTTTTGCCGAAGCGGCGGCCGGTGCACACGGTGCGGAACCGGGCATCGCAGGCTTCGTGGATCTTCGCCTGGGCAAGATGCGGTCTGTACAGCACGGCCTAACCCTCGCTGGCCCGGATGACATCCTTCGAGACGGACACCAGGCTTTGCCACTCGATCACCCGGTCGCCGGTCTCCAGCACACCCTTGGTCTCTTTGGGCAGCAGAGGCATGATCACGTTGATGAAAAACCACATGGGTTTCTCCCGCAGCGTCTTCTCCAGCGCCCCCTCGATCAATGCCATATTCTCTTCTTTGCTGACAACCTGATCCAGCGCATACAAAGCCTTGGCGCGACCCGTAAGAAGACCTTTCGGCCGGCCGGCGGGATTACCCGAAACACCTTTTTCAAAAAGCGACATGACACAACCTCCTACAATAGACCCACGATCAACATAGTGAGATCGAAACTAACACCCCCAAACCTCGTTCGCCGCCCCCCACGGCCGCAGGATAGCGGCCGGGGAAAGGGGGGCGGCTCACTCGCACCGGTGCCGCCGCCGCAGGATAGCGGCGGGGGACACGGCACCTTAATCGGGCTTCGCCCGAAGGCCTGCGGCGCAAGAAAACCACCCCCGACGGCGGCGCACGCCGCAGGATAGCGGCGGACACTGCGCCGCCTGCCCCGGCCGCCCCCATGTGGATAAGGGGGCGGCCTCTCGGCGACCGGAGCCGTCATTCCACCTG
>Ga0209099_1000340_pt1 | contig 56108 bp, 51 predicted proteins | sample AD_JPNHW2_MetaG_FD_184430 | JGI IMG/M metagenome (GOLD analysis project Ga0209099, IMG submission 184430) | Active sludge microbial communities of municipal wastewater-treating anaerobic digesters from Japan - AD_JPNHW2_MetaG (SPAdes) (version 2) | ecosystem: Engineered > Bioreactor > Anaerobic...
TAATATCCGTCGGTACTGGTGGGAGGCAATGACCCGCCTAAACGATAACATCGTTGGTATTGATGCTGCAATATTCATGCACCCTACAACATGGGTGGCATCAGGTCACGTTGGCGCTTTCAACGATCCGTTGATTGATAATAAGGATAGCAAAAAGCGTTACCGCGCCGATGTGCTTATCGAGGAGTGGATTCAGAAGCATGAAGAAAAGGTTGATAAGGAGATTGAGAAAGCCAAAAAACGCTTTGGCGAATCCTTCAACGAGCAGATGTACCGTGAAACCAATCCTAGAGTATTAGAAATTTCAGAGAAGATAAAGGTTGTTAACGACCGCATGGTCAAAGCGCTCACCGATAATGATTTAAAAGAGGTTAAGCAGATAATTGAGGATTGCGAGATTGTTTGCCCAATCTCTGGCTCCCGCAACTGGACCGATGTTCGCCAGTTCAACCTGATGTTCGAAACTAAAATGGGCTCTGTTAGCGATGATGCCGACACTATCTACCTTCGTCCCGAGACCGCGCAGGGAATTTTTGTGAACTACCTCAATGTTCAGAAAACCGGTAGAATGAAAATTCCTTTTGGAATTGCCCAAACCGGAAAGGCTTTCCGTAACGAGATTGTTGCACGTCAGTTTATATTCCGCATGAGGGAATTTGAGCAGATGGAGATGCAGTTCTTCGTTCGTCCAGGGGAAGAAATGCAGTGGTACGAGTTCTGGAAGGAGAAACGCCTAAACTGGCATAAGGCAATGGGACTTGGCGATCATAAGTATCGTTTCCACAAGCACGAAAAGCTTGCTCACTACGCTAACGCGGCATCAGATATTGAGTTTGAATTTCCATTCGGATTCAAGGAGGTTGAGGGAATTCACTCACGTACCGATTTTGATTTAAGCAGTCACCAAAAGCACTCAGGTAAAAAGTTACAATACTTCGATCCCGAAACCAACGAAAGCTACGTACCATACGTAATTGAGACCTCAATTGGTTTGGATAGAACTTTCTTGCTAATTCTATCATCGGCTTATACCGAGGAGAAGATCACCAAGGAGGATGGAACACAGGATGAACGCGTAGTTCTTCGTATTCCACCAGCCTTGGCTCCCGTTAAGCTTGCTGTTTTCCCATTGGTTAAAAAGGATGGCTTACCAGAAAAGGCTCGTCAGATTATGGATGAGCTCAAGATCGATTTTGCTTGCCAGTACGAGGAGAAGGATACCATTGGAAAACGTTACCGTCGCCACGATGCTATTGGTACACCGTTCTGTATCACAGTCGATCATCAAACCTTACAGGACGATACCGTTACAATTCGCTACCGCGATACGATGGAGCAGGAGCGAGTTCCGGCATCTAAGCTTCGCGAAATAATGGAAGACAAAGTATCGTTAAGAACATTGCTAAAGAAAATCTAGAAACTGTTGATTATTGTTGGTTGTTAGAAATTATCTTAAGCTAGCAACTGTCAACTGTTAACTAACAACTGTCAACTAAATTCATGCGTAGAGCGTTAATCATAACCTACTATTGGCCACCAGCCGGAAGTTCTGGTGTTCAACGTTGGGTTAAGTTTGTGAAATATCTACGCGAGTATGGATGGGAGCCAGTTGTTTATACTGCTAACAACCCTGAGGTTGCTTCGCTCGATGAATCCTTGTTGAAGGAAATTCCCGAGGGGATTGAAGTTATCCATCGGAATGTACCCGAACCCTATGGATTATATAAGTTTTTTACGGGGAGTAGGGGCAAAAAAATTGGAGTTGGATTTACCTCGAGCACAAAAAAAGTAGGATTTATAAATCGTTTGGCCATCTGGGTTCGAGGGAACCTTTTTATACCCGACGCACGGATGTTCTGGATACGCCCATCAACCCGATTTCTCAAGAAATATTTAAAGACCAATCCTGTTGATGTTATTATAACCTCTGGACCACCTCATAGTTTACACCTAATTGGCTTAAACCTTAAGAAGAAACTTAGCATACCTTGGATTGCCGATTTCCGCGATCCATGGACAAACATCTATTTCTATAAAGATTTAAAACTAACTCGCTTTGCTGATTGGATCAATCGAAAGTTGGAATTAAAAGTGTTGAGGTCATCAGACCTGAACGTTGTGGTTTCAAAATCGATGAAGGACGAGTTTATGCGAAAAGGGATAGATAGTGTTGAAATTGTTTCAAATGGGTTTGATCATGCTGAATACAATTTTAGCGTTTCAATCGACGATAATTTCTTTTCAATTGTTCATGTAGGCACAATTCCCCCAAGCAGCAATAGTAATGAGTTTTGGAACGCATTATCAAGAATGACTCGCGAAAACGAAGAGTTTAGCAAAAGGTTAAAACTTTGCTTTGTTGGCAATATCGATAGTTCTGTTATTAGCTCATTAAAAGAGAATAATCTTTTTGATAAATCGGAAATGATAGGCTACAAGCCTCATTCCGAAATACCGAAGTTCCAAAAATCGGCACAGGTGCTTTTGGTAATGGCTCCAAGTAGCTCAAAAGAAATTTTAACTGGAAAAATTTTTGAATATTTGGCATCAAATCGCCCTATTATTGCGGTTGGTCCTGTTGGGGGAGATCTAGATAACCTTTTATCCGAAACCAGAGCAGGAATAATGCTACCTTCTAATTCTGAACCCGAAATTTTTGAGGGACTTAAATGGTTTTGGGAAGGATATAAATCGGGTTGGAGTAGTTTTAATCCTCAAAATGTAAATCAATACTCTCGGAATGAATTGACTCGAAAAATGTCTGAGTTAATGAATCTGGTTGTAATAGAAAAAAATAAACTTGTTATATGAGAGATAAACCGCTAATTAATAAATTATAACAATCAACAAATCTCTTTTTTACTAATTTTGAAGTTTATCCCAATAAATGCTATAGTTATGAAAATTGACCAATTAAAAAGTTTCTTACCACACATTGTAGCTGTCGCGCTATTTATAATTGTTTCGTATGCGTATTTTTCTCCTTTAATTGAAGGGAAGAAACTTGCTCAGCATGATATTGCAATGTTCAAGGGTTCTGCAAAGGAAATTCTAGATTATAAAAAGGCTACTGGCGAGGAAACACTTTGGACAAATAGTATGTTTGGGGGGATGCCAGCTTACATGATTTCTGCATCATACAATGGAAACCTACTGCGCTTTGTAAACAAAATTTTGGAAGTGGGTCAACGTCCTGCTAGTTTTATCTTCTTAACGTTTCTAGGATTCTATATTCTCTTGCTTGTAATGGGGGTAAATCCATGGCTTAGCATAGTTGGTGCATTTGCTTACGGTTTTTCATCCTATTTCTTTATAGTGATTGGAGCAGGCCACAATTCCAAAATTCATGCAATTGCATATGTTGCTCCAATGATTGCTGGTATGATTCAAGCATTCAGAGGAAAGTATTTTGCTGGATTTGCTGTTTTTGGATTATTTTTTGGATTGAACCTTTTTACTGGACATCCACAAATAACATACTATGCGGTACTGATTATGATTGCTTTGGGCATATCATATTTTATTACTGCCTATAAAGAAAAACTATTACTTCAGTTTGGAAAGTCTGTTACAGTTTTAGCAATTGCTGGGATACTTGCATTTGGTGCAAATTTTTCAAAACTATGGTTTACCTATGATTATGGTAAAGAATCAATTCGTGGCCCATCTGAACTTACACAAGACAAAGAAAATCAAACCTCTGGACTTGACAAGGATTATGTTACTAGTTGGAGTTATGGGCGTTGGGAATCGTTTAACCTTCTAATTCCCAATTTAATGGGCGGTGCTTCTGTTACCGATTTAGGTGAAGGTTCCGAAACTTATAAAACGTTAAAAAGTTTAGGAGTTCCTAACGGACAAGCAAGTTCAATGGTAAAGCAGTCATATACTTATTGGGGAGAGCAACCTGGAACTTCTGGCCCTATGTATATTGGAGCAATTGTAGTTTTTCTATTTGTTTTTGGACTATTTGCAGTAAAAGGAGTTAATAAATGGGCAATCTTTATTATTACAGCCCTTGCAATTGCCCTTGCAATGGGTCATAATTTTAAATCACTTACATATTTTTTCCTCGACTATTTCCCTGGGTACAATAAATTTCGTTCTGTTACGATGGTTAATTACATAGCAGAGTTTACCATGCCATTTTTAGGATTTATTGCTTTGAAGAAGTTGTATGATAATGAACTTGACAAGAAAACCGTAATTCAATCATTAAAATGGGCATTAGGAATTGTTGGAGGTATTTGCTTATTCTTTTTATTGTTTGGTGGTGGAATTTTTGATTTTGCAAGTGCTAGTGACCAATATCTTAAACAATCTGCAGGTTACCCTGATGAGCTAATAAATGCGCTTAGATCAGATAGGGCTTCGATGCTTAAGGCTGATGCATTGCGTTCTCTTGTTTATGTTTTACTTTCTGCGGGTGCTTTATATGCATTTTTTATTAAAAAGTTAAAACCTTACTTCTTTATTGCAGTTCTTGGATTACTTATCATTGCCGATATGTGGGTTGTGAATAAAAGGTATATGAGTAATGATAAGTTTGTATCTGAGATTAAGGTTGAGAAACCGTTTACACCAACACTTGCAGATAATGAAATTTTAAAAGACCCTGCGTTGAGTTATAGAGTTTTTGATCTCTCCGACGGATTTGGCTCTGCATTTAACGATGCTACTGCATCATACTTTCACAAATCGTTAGGAGGTTATCATGGTGCAAAAATGAGAAGATATCAGGATCTAGTTAACGGACCTCTTGCTCATGATATGATGACTTTTCAAAATCTGCTAAGTACTAAAGACATAAATATAGTTTTGAGAGGAATGAATAGATTAAGCATTCTTAATATGCTTAATACTAAGTATATTATTCTTAATTCAGAGACTGCGCCTTTAGTCAATCCTTCTGCTTTAGGTAATGCTTGGTTTGTGGATAGTATTCAAATTGCCCCCAATGCTGATGCAGAAATTGCAGCGTTGAATAATTTTAACCCCGCTCGAAAAGCAGTGGTCGATAAACGATTCAAGAAGTATTTAGAGGGTTTGAGCACAACTAATGATACCACAGGAACAATAACCTTGGTTGATTATAAACCCAATAAATTGGTTTACAAGTCCAATACTAATGCACCAAAAGTGGCTGTATTCTCTGAGATTTACTACCCAAAAGGTTGGGAGGTTACGGTTGACGGAAAGGTTTCTGATCATTTTAGGGCTAATTATGTTTTAAGGGCAATGGTTGTCCCTGCTGGATCGCACGAAATAGTTTTCACATTCAAACCTAAGATGTATGAGGTAGGTAAAAAAATTGATCTTGCTTCATCATTATTAATACTTTTGGTGTTTATAGGTTGGATAGGTTTTGAGGTAAAAAAGAAATTTGCCGAATAGCATTTTTGTGGATAAGTTTAAGTAATGAAAAATTCAGAAGGTAAAGCAACAAGACGTAGATTACGAAGTTCTTCGTTCTCTTCAATAGTCAGTATTTCTCTCGTGCTGTTCATGCTTGGTATTATAGGGATATTGGTTTTTAATGCAAAAAAACTTTCTGACTATGTTAAAGAAAATATTGGCTTTTCAATTTTTTTACAAGACGATGTTCGCGAGGTTGATGCAAATTTTTTACGCAAAACCCTAGATGCTACCTCGTTTGTACGTTACACTGAATACATTTCAAAAGAAAGAGCTGCTAAAGATTTAAAAGAACAGCTTGGTGAGGATTTTATTAGTTTTCTTGGATATAATCCTCTTTCTGCATCAATTGACGTTCGGATGAAAGCCAATTACGCAAATCAGGATAGTATTAACAAAATCGAAAAATTCTTATTGCAGTTTAAGCAGATAAAGGAGGTACACTACCAAAAATCGTTGGTTAACTTGGTAAACGAGAATGTGAGTAAAATAAGTTTAGTGATCATTATTTTTAGTGGATTGCTACTTTTTATTGCATTGGTTTTAATCAATAATACCATTAGGCTTACCGTGTATTCTCGTCGATTCCTAATAAATACAATGAAGTTAGTTGGGGCTAGTTGGGGCTTCATCCGAAAGCCATTTCTTTTACGAAGTATTCTTCATGGACTTTATGCATCGTTAATTGCAATAGTTATGCTATCAGGTTTACTCTATTTACTTAATAAAGAATTCGGCAATCTAATCGATATTGTTGATTATCAGTATGTTGCTATTATTTTTGGAATCGTTATCGTTATAGGTGTATTAATTAATTTAATTTCAACTTACTTTGCAGTGAATAAATTTCTGAGGTTAAAAGCCGACGATCTATATTACTAGTTAAAAATCAGTCTAATATGTCAAAACAAAACGTACCAACCAAAGGGCAGGAACAGGATGAAACCAAATTTGCCTTGGGCAAACATAACCTAAAACTTTTACTTATAGGATTTGGAATAATCGTATTGGGTTTTCTTCTTATGATTGGCGGTGGTTCTAAGGATCCAAACGTATTCAATAATGATATGTTTAGCTTTAGGCGCGTAACACTTGCTCCAATTATTGTCCTATTCGGGTTTATTTTTGAGATATATGCTATAATGAAAAAACCAAAAGAGTAATTCTCTTTTTGGTCCCTTTCACCTGACATTTGAACAATGTCAGGGTTTTTTATTTTTAAATCAAAGTGATATGAGCATAATTCAATCGATAATTTTAGGCATAATTCAAGGTCTTACTGAATTTCTTCCCGTAAGCAGTAGTGGTCATCTTGAGATAGGTAAAGTGTTGCTAGGAGCAAACATCAAAGATAGCTTGGGATTTACTGTCATGTTGCATTGCGCAACAGTGCTAAGCACACTTGTTGTTTTTCGTAAAGAGATAATTGAACTATTTGTGGGTTTTTTTAAGTTTAAAATGAACGATGAAACCTCATACGTTATTAAAATACTTCTTTCGATGATTCCAGTTGGTTTGGTAGGATTCTTTTTAAAGGATAAAATTGAAGCTCTTTTTGAGGGGAATCTAATATTGGTTGGTTCAATGCTTTTGTTAACAGCCCTTTTACTTACTTTAAGTTATTTCGTAAAGCATGAGGAAAGTCGTTCCGTTGGCTATTTTGATTCAATTATAATAGGAATTGCTCAGGCTGTTGCAGTTTTACCTGGCCTTAGCCGCTCTGGTTCTACTATTGCAACAGGCTTACTCCTTGGAAATAAAAAAACGGATGTTGCAAAGTTTTCCTTCCTAATGGTTATTCTGCCTATCCTAGGAATGACGTTACTAGATTTTAAAAGCGGAGCTTTTAGTTCAATGCAAGTCGATTTAGTTCCTATTATCGTCGGATTTGTAACCGCTTTTATTGTCGGATATATTGCCTGCAAATGGATGATCAATCTTGTGAAACAAGGTAAGTTAATTTGGTTTGCAGTTTATTGCGCTATTGTTGGATGCATTGCAATTGGCTCCACATTATTTTAAACTCATAGCATGAATATAGGTTTTGATAGCAATACAGATTTTCAAGAGGGGGCAATTATTCTGATTAATAAACCGTATGGTTGGACTTCCTTCAACGTGGTAAGTAAGGTAAAACACCTGCTAAGGAAATCAAAAGGGTATAAAAAAATAAAGGTTGGCCATGCTGGTACTCTAGATCCCTTAGCCTCTGGCTTAATGGTTATATGCGTTGGGAAAGCAACCAAAATGGTTGAATCGTTTTTAAACGATGATAAGGAATACATCGCAACATTCCATCTTGGACAAACAACTCCGTCGTTCGATATGGAAACCCAAATGAATCAAGAATATCCCATTGATCATATAAACAAGACTTTAGTCGAAGAGGTTGTTAAACTCTTTATTGGAGAGCAGGATCAGGTACCCCCGCTTTTCTCGGCCAAGTTTATTGATGGGAAAAGAGCCTATAAATTAGCTCGAAAAGGAGTTGAAATGGAGCTAAAACCAGTAAGAATTATTTTTCATGAATTGGAAATCATCAATTACGAACTTCCTGAATTAACCCTTCGAATCAGGTGTAGCAAGGGGACTTATATACGTTCACTTGCACGTGATCTTGGCAAAGCATTGAATAGCGGTGCTTATCTATCAAATCTTGTAAGAATAGGTAGTGGAAAGTTTAAATTGGTTGATGCCAAAGAGATTGAAGAGATTGAAAATTTTTTTAAGGTAAATGCAACCAACTAAAAAATGGTACGTATAAGGGGGGTAGTCTTTTAAAAGAATAATTATTTTTGTATCCCAATTATTTTTAAATTGATACATCGTTTAGGCAATTTATACCATTAACTTTATTTGACTGTAAGTCCTGCTTATGCGGGTATTTATGGCTTTGTTTTTTTTGAAAACTTTTAAAATTAAATAATGAAACTCTCACAGTACAAGTACAATCTTCCACAGGATTTAATTGCTAAATATCCTTCTGATAATCGCGATGAATCGCGATTAATGGTTTTAAATAGAAAGACAAAAAAAATTGAACACCGAGTTTTTAAGGAGATTATAGACTATACAAACGAAGGTGATGTTTTTGTATTCAATAACACAAAGGTATTCCCTGCTCGTTTATATGGAAACAAGGAAAAAACAGGTGCTGAAATTGAAGTGTTTTTATTAAGAGAGCTAAACAAGGAGCAACGTTTGTGGGATGTTCTTGTTGATCCTGCTCGTAAAATAAGAATTGGAAATAAACTATACTTTGGCGAAGATGATATTCTTGTTGCAGAGGTTATCGATAATACTACTTCGCGTGGTCGTACACTTCGCTTCCTTTTCGATGGTTCATACGATGAGTTTAAGGAAACACTTTACCGTTTGGGTGAGACTCCTCTTCCAAAATTTATTCGTAGAGATGTCGTTCCAGAGGACCGCGAAAGATACCAAACTGTTTATGCAAAACATGAAGGCGCCGTTGCTGCACCAACAGCGGGGTTGCACTTTAGCCGAGAACTTCTAAAAAGATTAGAAATTAAAGGTGTTCATTTTGCTGAGATTACCCTACATGTTGGCCTAGGTAACTTTAGAACGGTTGACGTTGAGGATTTGACTAAACACAAAATGGACTCCGAACAAATTGACATCCCTATGGATGCCGTTAATATTGTTAATGAGGCTAAAAACAATAAAAGAAATGTTTGCGCTGTTGGAACCACTGTTCTTAGAACCTTGGAGAGTTCTGTTTCAACAGATGGCTTCTTGAAACCTTACAGTGGATGGACTAATAAATTTATCTTCCCTCCATACGAATTCAGCGTACCAAATATGATGGTTACCAACTTCCATTTACCATTATCAACACTCCTTATGATGGTATCTGCTTTTGCTGGGTATGATTTTCTTTTTGATGCTTACAAATTGGCTATTAAGGAGAAGTACCGTTTTGGAACCTATGGCGATGCAATGCTAATTTTGTAAAAACATATTAATAATAATGATAAAGCCCCAAATCTTGGGGCTTTTTTTATTTTACACTGTATAGAATTGCATTAATACAAGAAATCCCAGAAGTGTTATAAAAAGGAAATTAGGCCAGAATCTACGTGTAGAATTAGTAAAATAATGGGCAAAATGAAAGGTAATAGGAATTATTCCAATATAGGTAATTTCAACAGATACCGAGGGTACAAAAATGATAATTGCAATAGTTACCAAATTGAACCAGAAGAAAACGCCATGATACTTACGAACGTTAATTTTTTGAGTTGATAATGAATTAATTAGGAAGAACCCAGAAATAATAAACACTATGAAGCAGTATGCCAGAAATGCATAAATAAGGAAACTGTTATGGTCGTAGTTAACTTCAGTAAACAGATTTTGAAAAAGAATTTTATAAGTTGCAGATAAATCGTTGTTTACTATGTATTGGTATAAAAAGTAAAAAAACCAAGGAGTAATTAAACCAAAAAGAGCAGCAAACCATTCCCTAAGATTAAAAGTCCGAATAGAAGCAATTGAAAATAGAACGGCTATAAAGTAAAAGATTACAGGAGCATAAAATAGGGATGCAATTGCAATGTAGAAACCTGCTCTAAACAGATTATCAAGCACATTTTCTTTGTGGTAAATAGATAGAATATGATCAAGGGAAAAAACAATTAAAATTGAGGCATAGACTGCAGGGTTTAATTGTTGAAGAGGAATTAAACTTGATGTAAGAATGAAATAGAAGAAAGCTGGTAGATAGGTTCGTTGTTTGATTACAATATGCTTTGTATTAATGTGAAGAAGGTATAACCCAACTGAAAGCATAGCAACTAATGTAACTATTTTCCCAAATAAAAGGTTGTTTGAAAGCCAAGTAGTTAATTTTTCATAGAAGGGCATTTGAATACTATCGAAATAGAAGGGGTAATAAAGATTGTTGATAATTGATTGCCCCCACATTATAATTGCAAGAAGGATTATTACTACAATAACCTGAGGAAGCGATTGCTTAAAAAACTTTAGCATCATTTTAACTATTTAAGATCATTTCCGATATCCCGTCTATAGTATTTCCCATCATATTCAATTGCTTCTGCTGCTTTATACGATTTAACAAGCGATTCATCAATTGTTTTACTTAATCCTGTTAATGCAAGTACCCGCCCTCCTGCGGTTACAACTGAATTGTCAATCATTTTAGTGCCTGCATGAAACAGAAGAATATCTGAAACCAAATTTAAGCCAGATATCTTTTTTCCTTTTTCATAAGTTTCGGGATATCCTCCAGAAACCAAGATAACTGTTGAGGCAACCTTATCACTGATATGAATTTTATATTCAGCAAGTTTTCCTTTTGACGTTACTTCAAAAAGATCAACCAAATCGCTCTCTATTCTTGGTATAACTACCTCCGTTTCAGGATCACCCATTCTAACATTGTACTCAATAACAAATGGATCCCCGTTAACATTCATCAATCCAATAAAAATAAATCCTTTGTAGTCTATCCCATCTTTTATTAAACCGTTTACAGTAGGTGAAATAATCCGCTCTTCTACCTTACTCATAAAGGGTTTATCTGCAAAAGGAACCGGAGAAATTGCACCCATTCCTCCTGTGTTTAAACCGGTATCTCCCTCACCAATTCTTTTATAATCTTTTGCTTCGGGAAGAATAACATAAGATGTACCATCGGTAAGAACAAAAACGGAAAGTTCAATTCCCTTTAGAAACTCTTCGATAACCACTTTTTTACTTGCATCACCAAATTTCCCCGCAAAGAATATTTCGAGAGTGTTATATGCTTCGTTAATTTCATCACAAATTACGACACCTTTACCGGCTGCTAGTCCATCAGCTTTTAGTACATAAGGTGGTTTTAGTTCCTTCAAAAATGATTTTGCTTGTTCTAATTGATCTAAGGTAAAGGTTTTGTAACCTGCAGTCGGAATATTATGGCGAATCATAAATGCCTTTGCAAAATCCTTGCTTCCTTCGAGCATTGCACCAGTTTTGGAGGGTCCAATTACTGGAATGTGTTTAACTCTGTCATCGGCAAGAAAACTATCATGAATCCCTCTCACAAGTGGTTCTTCGGGACCAACAACAACGATACCAATTTTATTCTCAATAACCGTTTGCTTTACCTTTTCAAAGTCAAGAGGATCAATGTTTAAATTTGATCCAAGGGTTGCAGTCCCAGGGTTTCCAGGTGCAATAAATAACTTACAGAGTTTTGGACTTTGAGATAATTTCCAGGCAATAGCGTGTTCGCGACCACCTGAACCGAGAAGGAGAATATTCATAGTTGCTATTTTTCAAGTGTAAAAATATACTAAACTTGAAAATAAAGCGAATACAAAATGAAAATCTAAAAAAGTAAAAAACATTAATTTTTTATCTATATAAAAAACCCTCATTTGAGGGTTTTCTCTATTCTATTTATGGGTTTAAATTTCAACTAGCTAGGAGTACCATAAGGACCGGTAGTAGATTGAACATGTCCAAGTCCTAAGAATCCAATACCTTTTCCAAAATACAATTTTGGTTTACTCCAAGTTTTTTTTGCTTTAGATTCTGCGTTAATATTTTGTTTTGTAATCATTATCGAACTATTACTTTTCTTGTATTACTTTCTTTACTATTTGACACCTTAACAATGTACAAACCAGTCTTAAGGTTGCTATTGATTATTTCGTGTTGAGATTTTGCAATTCCAACATACTTCTCACAACCTAAGAGATCAAATATATATATTTTTGAGTTTGGCTCACAATTCAAAACATGAATTTGGTTATTGTAAGCATAAATTTGTAATTGGTCGGTTAAAGGATCGACTACGTTAGTACCAGGGTTAATAACAACTGTTACTGGACCTGCAATTGAGAAACACCCAGTAGTTTCAATGGTTCCTTTGATATAATAATCTCCTTGTGTAGCAGTATTTGGAGTACTGTAAGGTATTGTAGCATTAATATCTAGCCAATAGGAGTAAATTAATCCTTCAGTAGAACCAAGTGTGATTTCAGGTAATGTTAAATCAACTGTTGCTGGTTTAGTTACCGCCGCGGGATTTGTAATAGTAACAATTGGTGAGGGATTAATAACAACCGCAACAGGATCAGAAATTGTATACGAACCATTTGTGGCTGTTCCCTTAATGTAATATGTTCCTGCCTCAGCGTTGTGATAATTAGAGTAAGGAATTGTTGCGTTTGGATCAGTCCAATAAGTATAGCTTAATCCTGCATCTGATCCTGAAGTAATTGCTTCAGCTGTTAAGTCAACAGTTTGAGGGGAACAAACAGCGCTTGGATTTGTAACAACAATTTTGGGAGCAGGTATAAAGTGAATAACAAACCTTGTAGTATCATCTGGGATTGATTTAAAACCAACCCTCTCGGTCGTAAAAATATATTCAGGGTTAGCCATTAAATCATGCATTATATTGAACTTTTTATCTTCAAGATAGATGTTGTTTTTTTTAGATGTTTTTGAAAGGTTTGCAATGAATTTGTATTCACCTGCGTTAAAAGCACTTAATCCAAGATGAATTGTTTTTTCCGCATTTGAACTTGGTTTTGTTGATTGAATAGCAAGATTTATTTTTTCGGGTGAAAGAGAATAAATTTCAGCGATGTTATTTATGGTATCTTTTGAAAGCAATTTTCTTGAATCCCAACCATCAAAACTGTCTTGAGCATAGCTGGATTGAATAAAAATGGCTTCATCCCTTTTATCATTAGAATAAATGTATAATCTGAATATATCTTTGTCAGGTTCACCACTTACTTTGTTTCTTGGACTTTTAAGAAATTGTGCAGATCCCCAGTCATGAGTCCTTGCATTTCCATCAATAATAAGATCGCCAACAAGGCCATCAGCAGAACATTGAACCCAAAAGGCCTGCATTGGAGGGATTTTACCATCAACATTAGCTGTACCATTGTTACCTGTTCCAGTGGTTGCTTCTCCATTATAAGTTTCATAAACCATTGATCCAGAAGTTGTTGATGTGCGATACCATATTGTATTTGTTAAATTCGTTTTTGTAGTAATAGCATTCCAGTCGATAACTGCAGGATATGGATTTCCCATTATATAGAATTGCTTATTATCTGCTCTAGCAATACCGCTTTTTTCATAGTAGCTATCTGCATTGGGCGTTCCAGTAAACGAAAATACTGCAGTTGAAGTTGAGCGAAATAGGTAACCTTTTGCAACGGTTAGGGGTGTTGTCAGATTTTTTATTTCAACCCATTTTCTTGTGGATTCATCAACATATAATAACCTATTTGTGGTACCATTTGCACCAACAATACCGCTCGTTGCACTGGTTACCGGAGAAGAAAAGTACAAACCTCTACCAGTGTTCCCAGCACTTCCATTTGTAGTGTAGGACATCTCCATGGTAATTTCTCCACTAACGCTACCAACATTAATAAACGTGCCCATTTGTGGACGATTGGCAGTTGTGCTGGTTTTTAGAATCAGTGGCTTTGAAAATGAAGCATAACCTTGAGATGTTAGTCCAATACCTGCAGGTACAATTAGCTGAGCATCGGTCGTAGTGGTAACATCAGAACAATCAAGGGAGTTAGTCAGTGTTAAAAATGCTGTATTATCAACAGTGAGATTTTGAATATAATCTGGCATTAGACTTCCTGTTACTTGTGCACCAGTACCATTGAATACAAAGTTGGCATAACCTATATTCGAATATCCATTGCTTGTAACATTTACACCATCAATACCATTGGGATTTGAAGTCATAAAGGTAGAGAGGTCTCCAATTGATATACTACCATCACCTTCGACTACATATGATTGAGCATTAAATGTGGCATCATAGTCAATATAGAGCAATCCATTGACTGTAATATTATCGCTAAGAGTTTTTGTGCCATTTGAAGAGATTGTTATGTTATAATAGGTTAAACCGCCTCCAATTTGTTGATCACTCCCATTATAAATAATACTTCCATCTAAAGTGGTTGTTGTTGGTCTATTTGTTGCAGACCACCATCCTTCATCTCCAGCATATGAAGTTTGAAATGTTCCGCTTGAATTTACTGTAAAATTGGTTGCATTTACATAATTATTTGTACTTAATGTGCCATCAATTGTGATGTTTGTAGTGCTTATGTAACCACTAATACTACTTGTGTTTAAAGTTCCTGTTACAGAGATGTCTGTACCAATAATATAGTTATTCGTGAATAGCGTACCATCAACGGTAATTGTTGGGAATGGATTAGTAGAAGCACCCCCCGAAATCGTATTATATACATTAAAGGTTGTCCCACTGTTTACTAATAAAACAGCACTATTGACTCCAATAACCTGATTTGTAGAACTTACGGTTCCTGATTGAACATACAAAGTACCCCCATCAATTTTCATAAAACCCGCAACCGTCAAAGTTTTAGCGGAATTGAAGGTTATATTAGAGAAAGTAACATTTGCTCCAATTAATGGGCTAATCACACTAACAGTACCTGAAGTTGATGCTGCACCTGTAAATATTAATGTTCCAGTTCCTCCAATTGCGTCAACAGCAATGTTTCCACTGCCAGTAAGTAATCCCCTGATAGTTAAAGTGTTTCCAGAGTTTATTGTTATTGCATTTACTTTTGAGGTTAATGTTAAATTATCACATACTTCGTTTGAACTAACAGTTATATTATAACCATTTGTAAATGCATTATCTCCAGAAACTGGTTTTGTTGTGAGTGTTCCTCCGCTAGCTGCACTATACCAAATGGTGGTTGAAGTCCAATCTCCATTACCATGAGCATATTTACTAGCAGCGTATAAGTTACCACTAATAAGTACAGCAATTAGGATAATAATACTCAAAATAATTCGACCTTTCATTTTACTACTAGTATAAATTAGTGTTTCCATAACATGATAACTTATAAAATGCTTATTTGCAGATCCTCTTTCTCAGACATTTACCAATAGTATACGTGCTTAGAAGTAATGTGTTTCAAATAAATAATTGTAATTAGATTTCTTCAATCTACAAAGATACAATGATTAATACTATTATAAAATTAATATAAAACTATTCATTTACAAAAATCATGCAGTTGTTAAAAACTTAAATCAATTCATTTCAAGTATTATACATTACAGAAACAAATAATGATACATATTTGTTTGTTGTGTTTCATTCCATGATAACATTTGTAAATGATTATATTTGTATTAAACATTAAAATAAATGAATTCGATAAAATTAAATTCAATTATAAAAAGAAACCCGGAATTAGTATCAAGTGATGTTGATGGAGAAAAGGTAATGATGAGTATTGAAAGTGGCGAGTATTTTGGCCTCGATCCTGTGGGGGGAAGAATTTGGGAGCTTATTGAAAATCCAATACAGGTTAATATATTGATTGAAAAGCTCCTTGATGAGTTTGAAGTTGATAAGGAACTATGTAAAACAGATACTCTTGATTTTTTAAAGCAATTACTAGAAAAGAATCTTATAATAATCTTCAATAAATAGTTAGTTATGCCTGCTAAAATTTTACGTTTTATCAGGTTGGCAGGAGAAGAACGCTCACTTTTTATTCAAGGGTGCTTAATTAGCATTAAGTATGCAGTTATTACAACCCTATTTCCAATGCGATGTTATACCAATAAGTTGGGATTTAAAGGAAATGAGTCATCGTATTCAATCAATGAAAATGATTTGCTAATAGCTAAAAGGGTTGAAAAAGCAATGCGACGAGTGCAAAAGTATTTTCCATGGAAAGTAAAGTGTTTTACAGCGGCTTTAACTGCAAAAACTATACTTAAGAAAAATAATATCCCATCAACAATTTATCTAGGAGTTAAAAGAAGTAGCGATGATAAAATGTTGGCCCATGCTTGGCTAAGGTGTGGAAATATTATTGTTACTGGGAAAGAAGAAATGGGTAACTTTACTTCTTTAGTTTTTTTCTCTTAAAGTCTAACCGGATTGTTATCATTATCCAAATACCCAAATAGTTTCATTATTTCAAAATGGTCCTTACAAATAGCGTTTACCAATTCAGCAGGTAGTTCAGTTTCCCAGGAGCCTGCAATTCCTTTTCTAAAGAATAGAGCTGCATTAGCAGGCTTCTCCCTGAATCCCTTTTCTGATTCCTGCTTTTGCATCTCTTTAATATCACTATACTGAAGCGCTTGCCTTATTTCGTTGTCAGTTGCTTTTACATCAATAAAATCAATAGCCTTACGGAAACTATTAAAAGTATCGGTTTTCATATCCTCATAACGAAGTACAATGATAGGTAGGTTTGAACTATAAACCCAACTTTTCACATGCCCACTCCATGATAGTAGCCGCTGCCTTAACTGGTTATGAAGCCTATTTTGTGAGCTACTGAAAGCGTAACCTTCATCGGCCATTACTTTTACTGTAATATCTAGGGGCTTATTAAGATGATTGGCAAAAGAAACAGCTACATCAAGAGGGTTTCTGATAAAATAGATAACAGCTTTTGTAACCTTGGAGTCAAACATGGGTTCTCCAGATTTGGCGCAAAGCCAAGCATCATGAACTTTTTGAAATAATAAATCATTTGAATTTTTTGAAGCAAATTCATAAACCCCTGAACGAAGGTTGTCAATTTCATCGGAAGTGAGATCAGATGATGATAGTCCTGTGGCCTCATCAAAAAGTTCACGATTACTAGCAATTGGCGTTGCAAATAGATTATTTATATCAGATGGATGGTTTTCCTTTAATAAAAGGTTTGAGAGGAATACCCTAAACCAAGTATTTCCCGACTTTGGGTATGAAGCTAACCATACTATTTTTTTAAGATCATCCATGTAAAATCAGGTTGATCAGTTCATCAAAAATAAATTTTCCTGAAGGTCGACTGAGCCTTATTATTTCAGTGCTTTTTGCAAGTAAATCGAAGGATTTAAAGTGTAGGCTATTCATTTCTTTGCCAGCTACAAAGTTAAATCGGTAAGTATGAGTTTTAAGAAGGCTGAACTTCTCAACCCCTTTTATTTGTTCAACCTTAAGTTCTCCAAGGTTACTTGAATTGATAATGAAAATTTTACTTAAAGGGAGAGGTTTATCCCAAAAACTATCAGTTATTGGGATACTATGCTTTTCGAGTTGTTTCCTTGTTTTGGAATAATGAGCGGGATCTCCGCCAAGATTAAGTATTGAATCAGGCCACAGTTTCATTTGAGGATACCCCGGGTGGACTATAGGATGTCCATTTTCGGAGAATGAGATTACACTAACATCATCGGATAGTAAAGAGTATCCCTTTTTTTGAAAGGCAGCAGCAAGAGTTGATTTTCCTGCACCCGAAAGACCCGAAAGTATTATTGCAGATTCACCTATTTTAACGGAACTACCATGAAATGGCAATAAACCCCGTTGATGAATTAGTGCACCAAAAGCAGAACCCAGTAGAAAGAGTCGAACTTCGGATAAATCCGCATTTTGATAGATATTGATTGTAATTTTATTACCATTTTGGATATAATAGCGTGCAATATTATCAACTTGAAGAAGAAACTCTTGCTCTTTTGTTTGAAATCGAACACCTGAGAATAATGGGTTTTCTATTGATTCAGGAACATTACCTACCTGTATAATAACATTAGGAGTCTCCGATGAAACAATCAACTCAGGGCATTCAATATCTGATTGAATGGTTAAACCAAACGCTTTATATTTAAATAGAAGTCTCAAATAATTTTAAAAAGTTAATAAAATCCCTATGAATATTAGGGTTATTAGCAAATGTAAGGATTCTTTTTCAAAATAATTAAGTAATATTTCTAATCGAGGTCCAATTCAATGTTGATTGCTTAAATTTACATTTTAAAAGTAGTTTATGCTGATAACCGATCGCGCTAAACTTATTGCCTGTCTAAACCCAGAACAGCGATTGCTAATCGCAATTTGCTCCGATCAGCATAGTCCGTTAAGGGAGAAGGCACAAAAATGGCTTGCTCGACCATTTAGCTGGGAGCGGATGATGCTTCAATGTGATAGGCATAAACTATTTCCTATTTTTTACAAGAATCTTTATGAGGATTCAACAAGGTATCATATTGATATTCCATCGAATTTAAAAATAAAATTTGCTAGCCAAAAGCAACAGGTTCTGAAACTAGCGGCTGAAGGAGTTCGAATTACCTCTGTTTTGAATCAAGAGAAAATACAAAGTATTCTTCTAAAAGGTCCTTTTTTGTCTGAGCAGATTTATAACGATGTTTCGTTACGACCCTCAAGGGATATTGATATGCTTATTCTACCTAAGAACATAAATCAGGTACATGAAATACTGCTTAGCGATGGGTATAAAATGATTCATCCAGATTTTGAGCTTACAAAAAAGCAAACTTTATACTACCAGAGAAAGAGGAATCAGTATGCATATCGAAACCCAGAGAATGGTTGTATGATTGAACTTCATTGGAGGTTATTCTCTCAAAGATCGCTTCTCCCTGTTGCTCCAGAAGATGTTTTTATGCAGAGCGAGGAGAGAATAATGGCTGGAAGGTCAATCAGAGTTCTTTCTCCAAATTACACAGTAGAATATCTCTGTATTCATGGTGCATTGCATCAATGGTTTAGATTACTATGGCTTAAAGATATTTCGCAAATTTTCGACAACAAAGAATTAGATTTTGATAAAGTAATTTGGAGTGCAAGGCTGCATGGTAATGAACGAGTTATTGAGCAAGCGGCTCGCTTATCGCATCTCTTTTTTGGAACACAGGTTGGGAAATCGTTTGAAACGGCCTCAAAGCCTACAAAAGCGATTGTTAATCACGCAATAGGTGCAATTGTAAGTGATGAAAAGTTAACGCTCTCGCATAGGTTAATTCGCTTGAGAATGCCAATTTATAAGATGAAGTTGAAAAAGGGTTTAAGGCATAAGTTCAGCTGCTGGTCGATTCTTCAGCCAAACTTCAATGATTGGAAAAAAGTGAAACTTCCCGATACATTATTTTTCCTCTACTTTATTTTACGTCCCTTTATTTGGTTTAGAACATATTACTTTCAAAAGGGGAAGTAATTTTTGCAGCTTCTTAAAATTCGATTCCTTTGAACTTTAAACCTTTTTGAGAAATTGCTTCAAGCACCCTGGGTAGTGCATATCTAAGGCTACGTTCTGCTTTTTTTGAGTCGTGAAAAACAATGATTGCACCAGGATGTATGTGATTAATCACATTATTTACTACACGTCTGGGTGATATCCTTCGGCTATAATCCATACTAAGAACATCCCACATTATGATTTTATAACGTTCTCGAAGAATTCTTCGCTGCGAAGGTTTAATACGACCATAGGGCGGACGATAAAGTTTACTATTTACAAAACCATTAGCAAAATCAACATCTTGGACGTATTGGCCTGTTTCTGTTGCCCAACCCTTTAAGTGGCTGTATGAATGATTTCCTATAGTATGACCTTCAGACACAACCCGTTCATATATATCAGGATTAAGCTCAACATTCTTTCCAAGCATAAAGAAAGTTGCTTTAGCATCATACCGTTTAAGCTGATCGAGCACCCAGAATGTTACATCCTTAGTTGGGCCATCATCGAAGGTTAAAAAAACCCCATCCTTTTCATCTGGGAAACTCCAGATGAAGGATGGGAAAAGTCGTTGAAAAAAGCGTGGGGGACTTAAATTAATCATAAATTATCTGCGGTCTAACTTCGCAGCAAAAGTATTAAATGTATTCTCAATTTCCTTTTGATGACTTCCCTTTTCGTAGCTTTCGGCAATCTTGTAAAGTTCTTGAATAATTGCCATGTTAAGCTGAATCTCGTTACGTAATCTTATCATGTCGTTTTTTGGAAGATCGAGAATGTACTTAAGCATACTTTCAGCATTACCAAGCATCTCCTTTGAATATATAATTCCCTTGTCAATTGCACCAGCTCTGTAATAGTCTTCGATTAATGATATTGATAAGTAGTTAAAAGGAACATTTTTAGAAGGAATAAGCTCCATGCAACGATTCAAAACAATTAATGCAGAATCTTTTTTCCCTTCATCTATTAGAGCACTAGCAAGGCGAGCAAATATGGTTCGATAGTTAGAGATAATTCTTGAATTATTCTCGTCAATATAAATTTTTGGATTTGCTATGCTTCGGAATCTGTACTTGTTCATTACGTTATCGTACATCAACTTAGAATCAACCTTGCCAAAATCATAATCCTTTTGTTCGGCATCAATAGGAACTATTCTGTACATCATCCCCTCGAGTTGGAAATACCTTTCGAGATTTTGGTACGAATCATTGCTTACCGTTGTTCCCATATAAATTGGACGTTTCCAATCGTTAGTTGCCAAAAGATCAAGTACTACAAAACCTTCTTTTGGTATTGCACTTTCACTTATTCTCCACGCCATGGTGTCAACAATCTCCTTGGCTCGCTCAGGCCTTACTGTACCAGTACTAATAATTTGATCCTTCTTTATCGGCAAGTAAAGAGTTTTGGAAGGGATAAAGCAAATCTTATCATTCTCTCCGAAAGGAGATTGAACCTGAGAGACTTCATTATCACTCAAAATAAAGGATATAACTTGCTTTAACTCGAGGGCCCCTTTTATCTGATCTGATACGAGGATATAGTCACGTTTCCCTGAGTAGTACTTATCGTGAGTCATACTTAGCGGAAGCGGATCAGATGTATAGGCTTTTCGTTTCATCTGGTCGATGTACCAATCACCACGTAAATAGTTGAGGTTTGATACACGAACATCACGGCGTACCCCTTCAACTTCTTGGTTGTACCAAAGAGGGAATGTGTCATTATCACCATAGGTGAAAAGTACCGCGTTTGGAGCACAACCTATTAGCATATTATGCCCAAAATCAACTGATGTGTACCTGCCAGATCGATCGTGATCGTCCCAGTTTTGAACACCCATTATTATTGGAGCAACCATGCATACTGCTCCACTACTGATGGCTGCATACCTCTCACTTAATGCTTTTTTAATAAGCTCGTAAACAGCTAAAACACCTAGGCCAAGCCAAATGGCAAAAGCGTAGAAACTTCCGGCGTAGGCGTAATCCCTTTCACGCGGCTCAAAAGGTTTCTGATTCAGGTATACTACAATTGCAAGTCCGGTTAAAGCAAAAAGGAGAGTAACAACCCAAAAATCTTTTTTGTGCTTTCTAAAATGGTACCAAAGTCCTGCAATTCCAATAAGTAGGGGTATAAGAAAATATTTGTTTCTTGCTTTATTGTTTAGGTAAACTTTTGGAAGCTTATCCTGTGGTCCAAGTCGTAAATTATCAATGAACGAGATTCCTGAAATCCAATTTCCTTTTAGTACATCGCCACTTCCTTGAAAATCGTTTTGTCTCCCTGCAAAATTCCACATAAAATAACGCCAGTACATAAACCCCATTTGGTATTTCCAAAAGAATTTAATGTTATCGGCAAGTGTTGGCACGTATCGAGTTTCGGTTTTCCCCTCATTATTTGTTAGTTGAATTGGGATACCCTTGTAGTTAGTCCATTGCTTATAACCCGAAACATGGCTGGGTTCGTTGCTGTACATCCTTGGAAAAACAGACATAAAACGATCATCAAACTTATATTCAACTTTCTTGTTTGCAACAATGTACTTACCATCTTTTGCAATATAAACAGGCGCACCCTCTTCGGTACCAATTACCGGAGCATTAAAAGTTTGTCCATAAATCAATGGACTATCCCCATACTGTTCACGGTTAAGGTAGTATAGTAACGAGTACATGTTGTCAGGATTGTTCTGATCCATAGGAGGATTAGCTGATGATCTGATTACTGTAACAGCATATGTACTGTAGCCCATCAACATAACAGCAATACTTAAAAGAATTGTATTTGCTACAACTTTATGGTGTTTGTAAGTATAGTTGATAAAATAAACTAGCAGTGCAATTATTACAGCGATATAGAATAAAACTCCTGAATTATATGGTAAACCAAACCCGTTAACAAAGAGTAAATCGAACTTTGATGCAAGAACAACAAACCCCTTGATAACAAAAAGAAGAGATGCTAGTAATAGGAACATTCCAACTAGTAGAGCCTTAACTACACCCCATTTTGTAACTTCGTACTTTTTAAAGTAGTATACCATTACAATGGCAGGAATAGCCAAAAGATTTAGAAGGTGGACACCAATTGAAAGGCCCATTAGAAAAGCGATTAGAATTATCCATCGGTTTGCGTAAGGTTCATCAGAAACATTTTCCCATTTAAGTATTGCCCAGAATACAAGCGCAGTGAAAAGCGAAGAGGTAGCGTAAACCTCACCTTCAACAGCCGAAAACCAGAATGTATCGGAGAATGTATATGCGAAAGCTCCGACTAATCCAGCGGAGATTATCAATACAAGTTGTGAAAGGGAAAAAGATTCATTATTGCCAACAATTTTTCGTGCAAGATGGGTAATGGTCCAGAATAGGAACATTATTGTGAATGCACTAGCCAAAGCGGACATCGTGTTTGCAAAAACCGGAATTAACTTTGTGCTTGGGGCAAACATGGTGAAAAATCGTATGATAATCATAAAAAAAGGACTTCCTGGAGGGTGCCCTACTTCCAAGCGATTTCCACTTGCAATGAACTCGCCACAATCCCAAAAACTTGCAGTTGGTTCAATTGTCGCAATGTAAACTATTGCAGCAACTAAAAATGCAAACCAACCAAAGATATTATTGTATTTTTGGAATGTTTTGCTGTCAAATGATTCCATACGAAAAGGTGTTTGTTTTAATGGTTCAAATGTATAACTTTTTTATTTCAGATAATTGAAAGGTGTATTAGTGATTTGCTATTGAGTAATGCCTAATGTTTTAAAAAAGGTTAATTTTAAAAAAAATTGTATGATGAGGTTTTTAACATTTCTATTGGTTTTTAATAGTGTGTTGTTATCTGCAAAATCCTATTCTCAGGAGGTAAAAGGTAACGTTGATAAGGATACTGCATGTGTCATGGTTCATCTTTACAGCTCTGCTTTTTTCGATAATAAAGAGTTCACAAGTAACATAAAGAAGGGCTACACCTATCCGGGTTTCTTTTTTCAACCCCGATTATTTTATAAACCATCATCTAAAACATATTTTTCTGTTGGATTCCACTCATTGTATTTCGCTGGTGCCGACTCTTTAGATATTATAGTACCCGTGTTAACCTTTAAGTATTCTATAACCGATAAAATTGATTTTCTTGTTGGTAGTATTGACAGTAGGCAACGCCATTTTCTACCCGAACCAATTTATAAACCCGAACGATTGTTTATTTCTTACCCTGAAACAGGCTTACAGTTTCTTGCCAGCTCTGAAAAGTTTAAGGGCGATTTATGGATTAACTGGGAGCGATACATTAAAAATAAGAGTCCTTTTCAAGAACAGTTTACAATTGGTTTCTCCAACGTTTACTCGATTCAACCACTTGACGAATTAAAAGGATTTTATTTCCCATTGCATTTATTGGCAACACATCAAGGGGGGCAGATTGATACCACCAAACTTCCTGTAACATCATTGGTAAATATTGCTGGTGGTATTGGTTACGGTTTCCTAATAAATGAAAAACTAACACTGGGTGTTGAGTCCCTATTTTTAATGTATAAAGATATTTCACCAAAGCCTCACTATACTTATAAGTCAGGTAATGCTATTTATCCCAAAATATTCTTAAAAGGAAATTTTTTTAGACTTGATCTTGGGTATTGGCAATCATCAGCATTTGTAAACCCAAGGGGGGAGGAGTTATTTGGATCTATTTCAACGGTTGATACTACATTCAACCAAAAAGATAGAAACCTTGTTACTGCAAATTTTATGTATAGCAAAGTGGTAGCAAAAGGGTTCACCGTTGAGTTACGGTTGGATGTTTATAATGATGTAAAATCATCAACCTTCGATTACAGCTATACGTTTAGGATGATATTTGATGATCGGTTGTTTTTCCCAAAACTTAAATAGTGTTATCAGATGGATTATTTAGCAGAAGCAACTAGGTACGATAAAATGGTTTACCGCCGTTGTGGAAAAAGTGGGGTTAAACTCCCGGCAATTTCGTTAGGCTTATGGCACAACTTTGGAGGGGTTGATGACTTTCAGAATAGCCAGAAAATCTTACGCAGAGCTTTCGATTTAGGTATAACACATTTTGATTTAGCCAATAATTATGGTCCGCCTCTTGGATCAGCAGAGGAAACATTTGGCAAGATGATAAACTCTGATTTTAAAGCCTATCGCGATGAAATGATAATTTCAACAAAAGCAGGATATCTGATGTGGCCTGGCCCTTACGGCGAGTGGGGGTCGAAGAAATATTTAGTATCTAGTCTTGATCAAAGTCTGGAAAGGCTTAGGCTTAATTATGTTGATATTTTTTATTCCCATCGTCCAGATCCTGAAACACCCATAGAGGAAACAATGTCGGCTCTCGATCTAATAGTACGACAAGGTAAAGCCTTATATGTAGGAATTTCGAATTATACTGCTGAGCAAACCGAGAAAGCTGCAAAAATTTTAAAAGAATTAGGAACTCCATGTCTTATTCATCAACCCCGTTACTCCATGTTTGATAGATGGGTTGAAAACGAACTTCTCGATATACTTGAGAAAAACGGAATAGGCAGCATTGCTTTTTCTCCTCTGGCTCAAGGATTGCTCACCGATAAGTACCTGAAGGGAATTCCGATTGGATCAAGAGCCTCCAAGGCACATGGTTTTCTTCGTCCACAGCATATTACTGATGATAAGATTAAAAAGGTAGAAGCACTAAATGCGATTGCTCAAAATAGAAACCAATCATTAGCACAAATGGCAATTGCTTGGTTATTGAAAGATTTAAGAGTAACCTCAGTGTTGGTTGGCGTTAGCTCTACATCTCAACTCGAAGACTGCATAGGAACTCTTGAAAAATTAGAGTTTTTACCTCAGGAAATTTCAATGATAAATAGAGTGCTAGAAAAATAAAAAGCCTTTTATATTAGTACTCGACTACTTCGTTAAACTGCTGGGTTTCCTTTGGAGTTATATCCCGGAACTTTACTTTATGAAGAATTTTTGGGTTCTTTAATTTTGCTCCACTATAGTGGAAAAAGCTAATGTTTTTAAGTAGCTCCTCTGAATTTTGCTTTAAAATATTGGATTGACTTGTAAGTTCTTCTGCAGTAGATGCTGTTTTCTGGGTTTGAATATTTAGCTCCTGAATAGCATTGTTTATTTGTTCACTTCCAGCTAGTTGCTCAATATTTCCTGCATTGATTTCTTGAACAAGAGTAACAGTTTTTTCAACTGAAGGAATCGTATTTTCTAAGTTCTTGCTAGCGCTTTCAGTATGTTGTAAACCTAAATGTGCAATTTTTACAATTTCATCGGCAGCAGCTTTACTATGTTCGGCCAATTTACGTACTTCCGATGCAACAACGCTGAATCCTCTTCCCGCATCACCTGCACGAGAAGCTTCAACTGCAGCGTTTAGTGCTAGAATGTTTGTTTGGAAAGCAATGTCATTTATAATATTAATCTTCTCTGAAATACTTCTAATGGTACTTAAGCTTTCCTGCATACTTTTGTGAGTAAGTGAGATGTTTTTTGCGGTTGCATTGGCTATGCTCTCGGTTTGTTTAGAGTTTGCCGTACTCTCTGAAATATTTGAAGTAATTTCCTCCATGCTTGATGCTAGCTCTTCAGTGGATGCAGCTTGGTTGTTTGACGTGGTAGAAAGTTGATCAGATTTTTCTACCAAACCTTCACTAATTTCAACTAGTTCTTGAGAGCAATGATTTATTGCGGTAACTGTTTTTTGCATTTCAATAATGAGCGTTTGAATTGACAATGCTATTTGTCCAACTTCATTCCTTTTGGATATTAGTTCTTCGGAAACTTTAATATCCAGATTTCCTGTTGAAAGTCCTTTAATTGTATTATTCAAATCCCTAATTGGATTACGAACTGAAACTTTTGTAAAGAAGTTTGCACCAACAAGCCAGGCTAAGCATAGTGGAATTGCCCAATACAGGGTAGCTGCAAATCCTAAATATCCAACACAAAAAGCAACTACACTAACACCCATTGATGCAATAAAGATTGTAAGGGCAGTAGTATATATAATTGTTTTACGATAAAGGATCCAAACAACAGCAAAGCCAAAAGGTATTAATCCGAATACCACTAGCATTATGTAAGTTACAATGGGATTCATATCAAATTAGATTTAAAATGTACCGAATGAAGTTACAATTTTTTTGATCAAAATAAAATCGACTTAGGTGACTAAAAGATATTTAATAATGTTTTAAAGTTTGTTGTATTATAATGATGTAGTAAAAATAGTTATCAATTAAATGCTTTTTGAGCATTAACTGTAATAAAAAAGAAAGCGTAGCTTTTTGGCTACGCTTATTTAAAATGGAATATTAATATTATTTACTTGGGCAGTACATCTTTACCATTGGTTCAGCTTGCTTGTAGCCTAACTCAAGGGCTTTATTGAAATCTTCACAGGCTCCTTTTGTATCTTTTACATTCATTCTTGAAATGCCACGGTTGTAATAAGCTTCAGCATCCTTAGGATCCATCTGAATAGTAAAATCATAATCGGCTAAGGCATCCTGATGGTTTCCAAGAATAGCCTTTGAAACAGCTCGATTGTAATATGCTTGTGCAAAATTCTTATCGAGATCAATAGCCCTTGAAAAATCGAAAATGGATTCTTTATAGTTTTGACTTAAAGCCTTTGCAACGCCTCTACCATAGTAAGCTTTTAAGAAGCTACCATTTAGCTCTATTGCCTTGCTAAACTCTTTTATAGCTGAAGAGAAGTCCCCTTTTTTAAGAAGAGCTCCGCCTTTTACGCTGTAGGCTAGGTCGTATTTGCTATCGATTTTAATAGCTTTGTTAAGATTGTCAATTGCCTCATCAAACTTGTTAAGATTAAACTTTGCTTGTCCTAGATTATAAAAGATTTCCTTATCCCCTTTGTCCATTTCAGAAGCGGTGGTTAAATCTTTTTCAGCACCAAAAAAGTCCTGAATGTTCAGTTTAAAAATACCCCTCTTTTTATAAGCATCGGGAGTAGCATTGGAGCCTTCGATCATTTTGTCGTAATCGCTAATAGCACCCATGAAATCGTTGAGGTGAGAGCGAGATTCTCCTCGGCTATAGAATGCTTCGATATTCGAACCATCAAGTTCAATACTCTTGTTATAATCCTTTACTGCATCATCAAACTGCATTTGGGATGCTTTAAGTAAACCTCGATTGTAATAAGCTTTAGCATATTTATCATCGAGTTCAATTGCTTTATTTACATCAGCTAAAGAGTTGTCAAATTTCTTGAGCTTACGATAAGAAATTCCACGATTTAAATAGTATTCCGCAACTGAAGAATTTAAACTAATTGCTTTTGTTAAATCAATAATAGCAATAGAATCATTTGATAAACCAGCATTTGCTAGCCCTCTTGCATTAAAATAGGTGGATTTTTCTTTAAACCAAATCGCTTTACTGAACTTTGCCAATGCTTCAGAATACCTCGATGAATCGAGCAATTCTTTGCCATTAATATAATTTCTCTCAGCAAACCTAGGGCGTAATATCATAAAAACGATTAGTACTAACACAACTGCTGAAATGCCGATGATGAGTATCTTCTTCATGGGGTTTATTTTTTTATTTATCTACAAAAATAATAGTACCATGCAAAGTTGCAGCTAATTCGGTAAAATAAAATAGGTAAAATCGATAAATGGAATAAATAAATTTATAAACCATTAAACAATCGGGTTATAAGCACATCTATATCATATAAATTAACCTATTTGATTTTTATGGTAGGATTCATTTTTTTTGAAAAAAATATTTACAACCTTTAAACCTTTATCCTTTAAGAAAATTGTTTACCCTTATTAACCAACCTTATTTATGAAATCACGATTATTCCAAACGAAACCCATTCAACAAATTCTTTCGGAATCGGAAGACAAAGAACATGGTTTCAAAAAAACACTGGGTCCGTTAAACCTTACCACATTAGGTATTGGTGCAATTATAGGAGCTGGTATTTTTGTTCTGACCGGTCAGGCTGCAGCACAATACGCAGGACCTGCAATTGTAATATCGTTTATCATTTCGGGCTTAGCTTGTGCATTTGCTGGATTATGCTATGCAGAATTTGCGGCAATGATTCCAATATCTGGAAGTGCATATACTTATGCTTACTCAACACTGGGTGAGTTTTTAGCATGGATTATAGGTTGGGACTTAATTCTTGAATATCTATTTGCTGCATCAACAGTTTCGGTTGGGTGGTCGGGTTATATGATAAGTTTTTTGAAAGATTTTGGGATATATATTCCAGCGCAATTTTCTGCAGCAACGGGAACAACGCTCGTCGATGTGCCGAATATAGGATGGAAGCCAATTACCGAAGCACTGACCAATTCGTTATCTGCAACCGGGATTTCAATTGATAGCCTACCTCATATTACGGCAATTTGCAACGCCCCTGCAATGTTTATTGTTGCAGCGTTAACTCTGTTATTAATTGTAGGGATTAAGGAAACCGCCAATTTCAATAATATAATGGTTATTACTAAAGTTTCTGTAATAGTTCTTTTTATTGCTGTTGGTTATATGTTTATTAAAACTGCAAACTGGCATCCTTTCATTCCTGAAAGAATTGGTGATTGGGGGCACTTTGGGTGGGGCGGTATACTTCGAGCCTCGGGGGTAATATTCTTTGCCTATATAGGTTTTGATGCGGTATCAACTGCAGCACAGGAGGCGAAAAACCCCCAGCGTGATATGCCTATCGGAATTTTAACTTCGCTTGGTGTGTCAACCGTACTTTATATATTGGTTGCAATTGTATTAACCGGTATTGTTAGCTACACACAGCTTAATGTAGCCGATCCAGTGGCAGTTGGTGTTGATGCAATGGGCAAGGGAATGTTCTGGCTACGACCAATTATTAAGATAGCGGCAATTGCTGGTCTTAGCTCCGTAATTCTTGTTATGTTAATGGGACAACCCCGAATCTTCTTCACCATGTCGAAGGATGGCTTACTTCCTCCAGTATTCTCAAAGGTTCATTATCGTTACAAAACTCCTTATGTAAGTACGTTGATGACTGGTTCTGTTGCTTTAATCTTGGCCGGTATTTTACCTATTGGGATTCTTGGGGAGTTGGTTTCGATAGGAACACTACTTGCTTTCACAATAGTTTGCATTAGCATTATAATCTTACGGAAAACACGACCTGATTTACCTCGTCCATTTAAAACACCATGGGTTCCTTTTGTTCCAATTATGGGCGCAGCCATTTGTTTAACTCAAATGATTGCCCTTCCAATTGACACTTGGCTGAGATTAATTATTTGGATGGCAATTGGTTTTTTGATTTACTTTTTCTATGGTATAAAGAGAAGTAAATTAAAACAAGAAGAGAAAGTAAATTCTTGATAAAATTTAGAAGATCCTCGCATACCGAGGATCTTTTTTTTAACTTTTAAAAAGGGAGTGTTTTCTTTGTTAACGAATAATGCTATTCTTTTTAATTAAAAACTCTACTGATTTTATTTAAAGATATATATTTGTGCTGTGAAAAAATTAGTTAAAATCACTTCAATTCTGTTTTTTGTTGCGCTGTATTGCCTAATAACTGGCCTCTACAGAGGTGGTTCTTCTTCAAATCCTGTAAACTCTAAAAGCAATTCTTCAATAAATATTCAAGAATATTTCTTTTTCGAATCTTTAAATACAAATGATCAGGTTGCAAATAATGAAAACGCTGTTTCGTATAGTACTCCAATAACCACTATTAAAAACCATACAAGCAAGTTTATTTGCTCGTTATTTGCTATTGAAAGGATTATTCTTAACACATTTTGGCAATATAGTTTTGATTCGCATTTTTTATTAATTCAGTTTTTTCAAACTGATATTACTTTCCCATTTCATTATTTCTGGTAGCGTTTCTTTTTAATTCAGGCAGATTAGTTTGTCGGTTTTACTAGGTATTTTGTACTTAGTATTTCATTTTGAATTTATAAACCAGAAAGTTAAAGAATATGGGAACAACTATTATTGGATTAGTAATCACACTGATTTGTGCATTACCAATCATTTTGTGGAGTTTAAATAATTATAAGAAGAAAAAAAAGAAACTTGAAATATTGAAAGGTCTTGCGAAGGACCATAATTGTAAAGTAGGGCAATTCGATTTAACAAATAAAATATTGATAGCTACTGATAAGTCGTTGCAAAAAATCTTCCATATTAAGTGGTTAGATGAAAAAGCATCAATACAAGTAGTTGATATGAATGGAGTTAAGAGTTGTGAGGTAAATAATCTTTCTAAAAAAAGCAGCAACAAGAAATACAACTCAGGGGCAATTGAGAAAATAGAGTTAATAGTTAAACATCAAGATGTAAAGAAAAATGATATCGCCTTAGAGTTTTATAACATTGAGTACGATGGAATAAATCTTGGAGACGAATTACTGCTGGCCGAGAAATGGTGTAATATTATAAATAGGAAGGTTGAATCTCTATCTAAACAAAAAACTGAAAGTTAATTTAGAAATCGTTATACCCTTAATTTGATACTATGTCAAGTGGAGCACATCATCAGGAAGATAACTCATTAGCAGGTAAGGTAAGGCACAATACCCAGGTGCATGCTCAACGATGTTATCAATGTGGAAAGTGTAGCGCGGGATGTCCGTTATCAGCCGATATGGATTACCCCCCAAGCATGATTCTCAGAATGTTGCAAACAGGCGACCCGGTTCTAGAGGATAAAATTCTCAGATCATACACAATTTGGGTTTGCCTCAGCTGCGAAATGTGTATTCAGCGATGCCCAATGGAGGTTGATATTCCGGTTATGATGGATTACCTACGTCAGGAATCAAACCGCCAGAAAAAGGTTAACCCCAAGGCAAAGAATATAGTTTCCTTCCATAAATCATTCCTCGATTCGATAAAATACACCGGAAGACTATCCGAGATACTATTGGTTGTCGATTACAAGTTACGGTCGTGGAAACTAATGCAGGATGTTATCCTAATGCCATCCATGATATCAAGGGGGAAACTCCATTTTATTCCCGAAAGGATAAAAGGAGTGAAGAGTATTTCAAAAATTTTCTCAAAGGTTAGCAAGGAGGAAAAGAAATGAAAGTTGGAATTTACCCCGGTTGTTCGCTGACAGGTTCAGCAAGGGATTATAATGAGTCGGTTTTTGCATTGGCTAAAGCATTCGATATTGAACTGGAGCAAATTCCCGATTGGAACTGTTGCGGTGCTACTGCTGCTCACAACATGAATAAAGAGCTTTCCCTAGCATTACCTGCACGAATACTTGCAAATGCTGAGAAGCATGGTCTTACTGATATCGTTGTACCATGTGCTGCTTGTTACAGCCGCTTAGTGGTTACCCAGCATGAGCTACATCATGATCCGGAATTGAAAAATCGCATCAACGAGGTTATTGGCTTGGAGTACAAGGGTACAACTAATATCATGAATGTCATCCAATTCGTTGATAAGTTCATTGTTGATAAGCTCGAAAGCAAGGTTGTTAAGAAGTTTAACTACAATGTTGCTTGTTACTATGGTTGCTTAATGGTACGTCCTGCAAAGATTCTTAAGTATGACCGAGCAGAGAATCCCCAAACCATGGACGAGGTTATGAGAAAAATTGGTGCCAACGCATTGGATTGGAATTACAAGGTTGAATGTTGCGGTGCTGGTCTATCTATCTCAAAAACTGATATGGTTGCTAAACTTTCGGGCAAGATTATTGAGGATGCAACCTATCATGGCGCCGAGGCAATTATCGTTGCCTGTCCAATGTGCCACTCAAACCTCGATATGCGCCGTAAGGATATCAATAGTTTCTGGAAAACTAAGTTTAATATTCCTGTAATCTATTTAACTCAGGCAATTGGTTTAGCAGTCGGATTAACTGAGAAAGAGGTTGGATTTAAGAGGCACTTTGTTAAGGTGGATTTAAAAAGTGCCTAAAGTGAGCTAAAGTACTTAAAGTGCCTAACGTTTAATAATATGGATAATAAAGAGTTTAGTAAGCAACTTGAAGAAAGAACAAAAGTGTTTGCAATTGAAATTATTAATCTTTCTACTCAATTACCAGATACATCTGAGGCTAGAGTAATTAAAAACCAAATTACTAAATCTGGGACAAGTATTGGAGCAAACTATAGAGAGGCAAATCGTTCTAGGAGTAAGGCAGACTTTAGGAGTAAAATTAAAATATGTGAAAGTGAAGCAAGCGAAACAGTTTATTGGTTAGAAATAATTGAACTTATGAATTGGATTAAGGAACAAAGAATAAAGCCAATACTAACTGAAGCAATTGAATTACTTGCAATATTTTCATCAATTGGGAAAACACTAACATTGTAAAACAGGTACTTAAAGCATTACCGCCACTTTAGGCACTTTAGTTCACTCTAAGTACTCTAGGCACTAAAAAGAAGATATAGAATAGTAACAAAACATATTAAGAAATGGCTCGAATAGGAGTTTTTATTTGCCACTGTGGTGAAAACATAAGCGCAACAGTCCATGTCGTAAAAGTTGCCGAGGAGATTGGTAAACTTAAGGGCGTTGCTCATAGCGTTGAGTATAAATATATGTGTTCCGATCCGGGACAATCATTGGTTATTGATGCTATCAAGGAAAAAAAGCTTACGGGAGTTGTTGTTGCCGCTTGTTCGCCTCGAATGCATGAACCAACCTTCCGTAAGGCTTGCGAGAATGCAGGCTTAAACCCATTCCTTTGTGAGATGGCAAACCTTCGTGAGCACTGCTCATGGGTTCACGAAAAGAACGAAACAACAACCGAGAAAGCAATCGATATTGTTAGAACACTGGTTGCAAAGGTTCAGCAGAATGCAGCACTTCAACCCATCAAGGTTCCTGTTACCAAAAAAGCTTTGGTTATTGGTGGTGGTGTTGCGGGTATTCAAACTGCTTTGGATATTGCAAACTGCGGGCATAAGGTGATTATGGTTGAGCGTTCCCCATCAATTGGTGGACACATGTCTCAGCTATCAGAAACATTCCCAACGCTCGACTGCTCACAGTGTATTCTTACCCCAAGAATGGTTGAGGTTGCTCAGCATCCAAATATCACGCTATATACATACGCTGAAGTTGAAGGGCTAGAAGGGTTCATTGGAAACTTCAAGGTAAAAATTCGAAAGAAATCAAAGAGTCTCGATGAGAAGCTTTGTACTGGTTGCGGTTTATGTACAACTAAATGCCCTCAAAAGAAGATACCAAGCGAATTTGAGCAGGGCTTAGGCTTTCGAACTGCTATCTATGTTCCTTTTCCACAGGCTGTTCCAAATAAGCCCGTTATCGATAAAGAGAATTGTACATACTATCAAAAGGGTAAATGTAAGGTTTGCGAAAAGGTTTGTCCAACCAAGGCAATTCGCTACGATCAACCCGATGAGATTATCGAAGAGGAAATTGGAGCAATTGTTCTAGCAACTGGTTTTGAAATTAAGCGTACCGATTTCTTCCCAGAGTATGGTCAAGGTAGATATAAAGATGTGATTGATGGCCTTCAGTTCGAAAGGTTAGCATCTGCATCTGGCCCAACAAAAGGGGTTATCCGTCGTCCTTCAGATAATGAAATTCCAAAACGTATAGCTTTCATCGCTTGCGCAGGATCACGTGACCCAGCAAAGGGAATCGAGTATTGCTCAAAGATTTGCTGTATGTACACCGCAAAGCATGCTATGCTTTACAAGCATAAGGTTCATGAGGGCGATGCTTACGTATTCTATATGGATATTAGGGCCGGTGGTAAAATGTACGACGAGTTTGTTCGCCGTGCCATTGAGGAAGATAATGTTCATTACGTTCGAAGCCGTGTTTCGACAATCTACGAGCGTGGTGGTAAATATATACTAAAGGTAGCCGACACATTAATGGGTGCTCAACCGCAGGAAATGGAGTTTGACATGGTTGTGCTGGCAACAGCTGGAGTTTCAAGCCCAGGTGCAGAAGAGTTAGCTCAAACCTTACATGTTTCATACGATCAGCATAAGTTCTTTGCCGAGGCTCACCCAAAATTAAAACCTGTTGAGACCAATACTGCTGGTATATTCTTGGCTGGTGCTTGTCAAACTACAAGGGATATTCCCGATTCAGTTTCAATGGCATCGGGTGCTGCGGTTAAGGTTGCTGCGTTATTCTCACAGAATGAATTAACCCGCGATCCGTTGATTGCTCATGTAAACCGAATGGGACCCCCAATGTACTCAACCTGCGTTGGTTGCTTCATGTGTCAATCCGTTTGCCCATATCAGGCAATTGAACGTGAGGAGATCAAGACAAGAGATGGTAAGGTGATTAAAACTCTTGCAAAAATCAACGAGGGTTTATGCCAAGGTTGTGGTACTTGTATTGCACTTTGTCGCTCTAAATCAATTGACCTTTATGGGTACACCAACCAACAGGTATATACCGAGGTTACTGCTTTGCTAAATGAATTATAGTTTGAACGTATTCAAAATACAATATACAAATGTCTGACTTTGAACCTAAAATAGTTGCTTTCGTTTGCAACTGGTGTACATACGCTGGAGCCGATTTAACAGGAACGAGCCGTATCAAATACGCTCCTAACGTTAAAATCATTCGCTTTCCTTGTACAGGTAGAATCGACTTTATGCTTCTGATGAAGGCTTTCCAGAATGGTGCCGATGGCATTATCGTTTCGGGATGTCACCCCAACGATTGCCATTACTCAACAGGTAATTTCCACGCACGTCGTCGCTGGATGACCTTTAGGGAGCTTATGGATTATATGGGTGTTGATACCGAACGCATTACTTTCTCTTGGGTTTCGGCAGCCGAGGGTGCAAGGTGGGCTGAGATAGTGAATACAACAACCGAAAAAGTTAGGAAACTCGGTCCATACACCAACTATCAGAATCTTGTAAAACTTGGTATAGAAGAAGAACTATAATGGAAAGTATAAGAAAAAAAGCCAAAGAGTTGCTCGAAGGCAACGTAGTTCAGGTTATCATTGGCTACGAGAACGGCACTTCAAATAAGGTAAGGGCTGCTTTTATAAAGGATGCTAGCCAGGTTGACAGGCTAATTTACGACGAACGCTGTGTTCAAAATCTAGCCGTATATCTAACTAAGCACGAGGTTAAGCATAGTGGAAAGATGGGAATTGTTGCCACAATTCCAGTAATGCGAACCATCAATATGCTTATCGCTGAGGAACAGATTAAACCTGAGAATATTGTAGTTCTTGGAATTGGCGAGGATGGCAAACTGCTCGAATTTGCTGATCTTCATGTAATGGAAGATTATTTGAAGAAAGCAAAAATTGAATTATCTGCAAAGGACAAAGAGGCTATTGAAAAGATAAAGAAGATGAGCGTTCAGGAACGATTCGAGTACTGGTCTAAGGCCCTCGAAACATGTTTCAAGTGCTACGCTTGTCGTCAGGCTTGCCCTCTTTGCTACTGTACTCGCTGCGCGGTTGAGTGCAATACTCCGCAGTGGATTCCTGTACCAGCAAGTGCTAACGGAAACTACGAATGGCATATGCTCAGAGCAATGCACCTTTCGGGTCGTTGCGTAAGCTGCGGAGAATGCGGTAGGGCATGCCCTCTCGATATCCCTGTTCATCTTCTAACTATGCATATGGCAGAGGAATCAAAGAAAATGTTTGGGGTTGATGCGGGTTTTGCAATGAAGATGGATTCAGTTCTATCAACCTATAAGCCTGATGATAAAGAACAATTTATTCAATAGGATAAATATGGAAATTGAAAGGAAATTAATCAAGAAAGCTTCGCTTGAAAAGCTGTATGATAAGCTGAAAGCGAATGGTAACAAGATGTTTGCTCCGATTAATAAGGATGGAAAAACTGAGTATCATTACAATCCATCGTTCGGAGAGGTTACTTTCGACCATATCCAAACTGTTCAATCGGTTAAGAATACCGTATTCCCTAAGATAGAAAACCTTATTCGGTTTAAATCCGACAAAGAGGGCACTGATGTTACTGAGGTTGATCTCAACCAAATTCCAAATGCGGTTGTTTGGGGCGTTCACCCTTGCGATGCGGTTGGTTTTATCCAGCTAAAGTCAATCTTCATGTGGGATTACAAAGATGAGTATTTCAATACAAGATTGTCTAAACTTGCAGTTATTGGTTTAAGCTGTAGCAAAAGCGATGAGTACTGCTTCTGCACATCAGTTGGCTTAAATCCCGGTGCAACCCAAGGAAGTGATATCCTTTTAACCAAATTAAGTAATGGCGATTTTCTTGCTGAGATAATCACCGAGAAAGGGAAAGAGATTGTAAGTGCTTCTGCCGACCTATTCGAGGCAGCACCCCAAGAGGCAAAAGAATCAAATCTTGCAGAAGTTAAGCAGAAATTCTCTCACGAAGAGGTAACTAAGAAGTTAAAAACCGCTTTCGAGCATCCATTTTGGGTTGAGAACTCGTTGCGCTGTATTAGTTGCGGGGCATGTGCATTTGTTTGTCCAGTTTGTGCATGCTTCGATATTCAAGACGAGACGAAAGGAAAACTTGGTAAACGTCTACGGTGTTGGGACTCCTGCGGGTTTAAGCTATTTACTATTCACACCTCAGGCCATAACCCAAGGGAAGTTCAGAGTCAACGATGGAGGCAGAGAATTTTGCATAAATTCTCATACATGCCTGAACGAAACCAATCGTACGGTTGCGTAGGTTGTGGTCGCTGCTCACGCGCTTGTCCTGTGGATATGAATATTCAGGAGCAGTTAATTGCATTAGAGAAAATTTAGTGTTGCTTGTAAAAGGTGACCACATATAGTTTCGAAATTATGAATGAATCATTGAAAAATATTTTTAGCCTCAGCACAACAAGGGGAAATAACTTTAGTGATAAGAAGGTATCAGATGACGATTTTAATACTTTGATAAAGTCTGGTGTGCAAGCACCAAATGCGTCGAATAGGCAAAGCTACTCAATAATAGTAATTGACGAAAAAACTAAGAAAGAATTAGGATTAAAAGGGGATAGGGTGCTTCTATTCATAATAGATTTTTATAGACACGAATGTTTAAGTAAGCATTTAGGTAAGAATATTTCTTTTGACCATTTTCAACCTTTTTTAACCGGAGTTATCGATGTTAGTTTAGCAATTCAAAATATTGTTGTTGCTGCAAATTCAATGGATATTGGTTACTTGGTTACCAACGACACCTATACGCGAGATTTAGATAAACTATTTGAAATTTTTAAGTTACCTAAAAAGGGTTGTTTCCCATTGCTTTATTTATGCCTTGGTTATCCTAAAGAGAAAAAAACTGCTCATAAGTACCGACTTGACATGAAGCATATCGTTCATTATGGGCAGTATAATGATTATTCTAAGGATGAAATAGAGGAGATAGTTCAAGAATATGATACAGTTGTTGGTCTAGAACTTTTTCCGAAATGGAGAGATAAAGGTTACGGGGCTTATCTAGATTGGTTTTACGATAAGTGGACACCCGCATTGGAAAGCAAAGAAAAATCAAATAAGGTATTAGATGCTATTAAAAGGGAAGGCTTTATAAACTCAGATTAGAAAAAACTTAATATTTAGATATATGTCTCAAAATATCTATAAACCTTACTTAATGGAGGTTGAGAAGATTACCGAGGAGGCACCAGAGGTAAGAACTTTTCGATTGAAATTTAAAAATCCAGAGGATGCTGAGAAGTTTGAATTCAAAGCTGGCCAGTTTGGTGAATACTCAGTAATGGGCGAAGGAGAATCAACTTTCTGTATTGCATCAGCGCCAACCCGTAAAGGATATATCGAATGTACCTTCCGTAAAGTTGGTAGAGTTACCTCCGCTTTAGCAAACCTCGAAGAGGGTGAAACAATAGGCTTCCGTGGTCCTTACGGGAACATCTTTCCTATTGATGAGTGGAAAGGTAAAAACCTCCTTTACATCGCTGGTGGTATAGCACTTCCTCCAATGCGTTGCGTGATTTGGAATACTCTAGATTTAAGAGAAAACTATAAAGAAATTACCATTATTTACGGTGCAAGAACTGTAAACGATTTGGTGTACAAGTACGAGCTTAAAGAGTGGGAGGAGAGACCCGATGTGAAATTGGTAACCACTGTTGACCCAGGTGGTCAAACCCCTGATTGGAAAGGTGAGATTGGCTTTGTTCCAACAGTTCTTGAAAAGGTTGCTCCATCGAGCAAAGATACAATTGCCATTGTTTGTGGACCTCCTATCATGATAAAATATACCTTCCCTGTTCTCGAGAAACTTGGCTTTACCGAAGATCAAATCTATACAACATTAGAGAACCGTATGAAATGCGGATTTGGTAAGTGTGGAAGATGTAATGTGGGTAAATATTTTGTATGTAAGGATGGCCCTGTTTTCACATATAAGCAGATAAAAGAGCTTCCTGATGAATATTAGTGGTGTGTAATTAACTGATTGATAATGTTTAGTAAAAAAATTGACAAATATCACTAAAGCGGTTGCTTCAAAAAGGTTAAGAATAGTAATCTAAATTTTACATTTGCGGATCAAAAAAAACTAGCCTATGAGCGGCGAATTCTTGATTTTATTCTTCTTAGTGGCGGTTGTTCTTGTTGGCGGTGCTATTGTATTTTCATACTACGCAGCCCCTTCATCAACCAATCCAGTAAAGCACGATCCATACGAGTGCGGTATCCCAACGAAAGGTTTAACATGGCTTCAGTTTAATGTAGGTTACTACCTATTCGCCATTATCTTTCTAGTATTCGATGTTGAAACCGTTTTTGTGTTTCCATGGTCGGTTATGATGAGAGAAAAATCGATGGGAATGACTGCATTTGTTGAGATCATAATATTCTTCTTTGTACTTGTCCTAGGCCTTATGTATGCCTGGAAGAAAAAGGCGTTGATATGGGAGTAAAAATTAAATCGATGAAGTACGAAGATTTTGAGGATAACGAAACCCTCGAACTCTTCAAACAATCGGGCGGCAACATCCTTTTTACAACACTCGACGGTATTATAAACTGGGGGCGAAGCAATAGCATTTGGCCATTGACCTTTGCTACCAGCTGTTGTGGTATCGAGATGATGGCTACGGGTGCTGCTCGTCACGACTTTGCACGTTTTGGTATCGAAGTTTACCGCGCTAGCCCACGTCAAGCCGATGTGATTGTTGTTGCCGGTACAATAGTTCCAAAAATGGCTCCAGTACTTAAAAGGTTATATGATCAAATGCCTGATCCAAAGTACGTAATTGCTATGGGTGCTTGTGCCGTTTCTGGTGGACCATTCGTGAATTCATATCACATCGTGAAAGGGGTTGATAAGATTATCCCTGTTGATGTGTATGTTCCTGGATGCCCCCCAAGACCCGAAGCTTTACTTTATGGCGTTATGCAGCTTCAGCGTAAGATTAAGCTTGAAAGCGCATTTAATAAGAAAAAAGATAAATAACGATTTCATCCTGAACGTATGACAAACCAGGAATTGAAAGATAATTTACAAAGGATAGAACCCACAGCTACCATTGAGGAAGGGAAGCAGTATTTAAACGTTACTGTTAGCCCTGAAAAATGGCACAACCTTGCAACTCAACTTAAAGAGAACAAGGAGTTGGCGTTCGATTATCTTTTTAACCTCACAGGGGTTGACTATGGCGATAACCTTGGGGTTGTTTACCATCTTGAATCTACAACACATCATCATGTTGTGGTAGTTAAGGTGGCGACCAACAGAGAGAATCCCGAGATTCCAACCATTTGTGATATTTGGAGAACCGCTGAATTTCACGAAAGAGAAGCATTCGATTTCTTTGGAATAAAGTTTACAAATCATCCCGACTTAAGGAGAATTTTCCTTGACGAAGATTGGAAAGGCTTCCCTTTGAGGAAAGATTATGATCCTTCAGTAAACCCAACTTACTAATTGACTTATGGCTGAAGAGATAATTATAAAAGAGGCTGACGAGCAAGAGATTTCCATAAACATGGGACCTCAGCACCCCTCTACCCACGGTGTGTTGCGTCTAGTCCTTTCGCTAAAGGGTGAAATAGTTAATAAAGTTGAGCCTCATTGCGGGTATATTCATCGTGGTATCGAAAAGATGACCGAGTCAATGACCTACCAACAGATCATTCACTTAACCGATAGGTTGGATTACCTTTCTGCACATATCAACAACGGAGCCGTTTGTCTTGCTGTTGAAAAAGCTTTAGAGGTGGAGGTTTCTGAAAGGGTTAAGGTGATTCGAACCATTATGGATGAGCTAAATAGAATCGCTTCTCACCAGCTATGGTGGTGCTCATTCGGTATGGACCTTGGAGGTTTAACCTGTTTCTTTTACGGACTTAGAGATCGTGAAAAAATCCTTGATATTTTCGAAGAGACTACTGGTAGCCGTTTGATTCAAAGTTACTATTGCCCTGGTGGTTTAATGGCCGATCTTCATCCAAATTTTCAGACTAAAGTAAAAGAGTTTATCAAGTATTTCAGAAAAATTCTTCCTGAGTACGATGAGCTTCTTTCTGGAAACATCATTATGATGGAGCGTGCTATAGGGATGGGCCTTCTTACCAAAGAGCAAGCCATATCATACGGTGTAACTGGCCCATCAGGACGAGGAAGTGGATTTTCGTGTGATGTTCGCAAACACCATCCTTACCATGCTTACGATAAGGTTAAATTTAACGAGGTTTTACGTACCGAGGGCGATACCTATGCTCGTTACATGGTTCGTATGGATGAGATGCGTGAGTCGATGAATATCATCGAACAGCTAATCGACAACATCCCCGAAGGTGACTATGTTGCAAAAATGAAACCAGTTATTAAACTTCCCGAAGGCGAATACTACCAAAGAGTAGAGGCTGCTCGCGGAGAGTTTGGGGTTTACATTATTAGCAAGGGTGAAAAAAATCCTTACAGGATGAAACTTCGTTCACCAAACTTCAGCAACCTTTCATCGCTTGACTTAATGGCACGCGGGAACAAGATTGCTGACCTTGTTGCTATTGGAGGATCTCTAGACTATGTAATTCCTGATATTGACAGATAATCAACCGTTAGAATACGAACGTTATGCCATTTACATTTAGTATCTACGATTTTACAGGCTTTACCCAATGGATCGACACAGCACTCCGTTCGGCGTGCTCGCCTTTTTGGGCTGTCCTTTGGGAAATGGTTATTGTAGGAGTATTATTCTTGGCTTTCTACGCAGTTGTTGGTTTATACTTGGTGTATGCTGAACGTAAAGTTTGCGCATTCATTCAGAACCGAGTAGGACCAAACCGAGTAGGACCCTATGGATTCTTCCAAACCATTGCCGACCTCATCAAACTTCTGATGAAAGAATTGATTCCAATAAAGCAGGCTGATAAGCTACTCTTTAATCTTGCCCCATTTATTGTAATCATCACATCATTCCTTGCACTTGCAGCAATTCCTTACGCAAAGGGACTTCATCCTATTGACTTGAACATTGGCGTATTTTACATCATGGCTATTTCGTCAATGGGGGTTGTTGGAATTCTGCTTGCTGGCTGGTCAAGTAATAGCAAGTACTCCCTACTTGGAGCAATGCGTAGTGGTGCTCAGATCATCAGCTACGAGCTTTCGGTTGGATTATCATTAATAACTATTTGCGTTCTTGCAGGAAGTATGCAGCTATCAACAATTGTTGAAGGGCAAAGAGATCTTTGGTTCATTTTCAAAGGTCATATACCTGCTATTACAGCTTTCGTTATATATATGATAGCTGCAACAGCAGAAACTAACCGTGGGCCATTCGATCTTGCTGAAGCAGAGTCAGAGCTTGCAGCAGGTTTCCATACAGAGTATTCAGGTATTAAGTTCGCATTCTTCTTCTTGGCCGAATATATGAATATGTTCATTGTTGCATCGTTAGCGGCTACAATTTTCTGGGGTGGCTGGATGCCTTTACACGTTCCTGGCCTCGAAGGGTTTAACCATGTTATGGACTTTATTCCTCCAGTACTTTGGTACGTTGGGAAAACCGTAGTTATCATCCTTATTATGATGTGGTTCAAGTGGACTTTCCCACGCTTACGTATTGACCAACTATTGACACTTGAGTGGAAGTTCTTACTCCCAATCAGCTTAGTCAATATTCTAATAATGGCATTTATTGTTCTAATGGGTTGGTATATTGGATTATGAGAGAAATATTTAACTACCTAAAAAGCGTTTTCTTCGCTCTCAAGTCGTTATGGACTGGGATGAAGGTTACCGGGGCTTATTTTTTTAAACCTTGGAAAATTGTTACCCAGCAATATCCTGAGAACCGTAAGAAACTTCAAATGTATGAGCGAACCAAGGGAGAATTGGTAATGCCTCATAATGAGAAGAACGAGCATCAATGTACGGCATGCGGAATTTGCCAGTTGAACTGTCCAAACGGGACAATTGAGGTAAAATCAGTTACCGTTGAAACTACCGATGGAAAAAAGAAGAAAGTTCTTGATAAATATATCTATAACCTTGGCATGTGTACATTCTGTGGACTCTGCGTAAAGGTTTGTCCATCGGATGCAATCGTATTCTCGAATAAATTCGAACATGCAGTTTTCAACAAGAACAAACTTGTTAAAACTTTAAATAAAGAAGGTTCAACCTTAAAGAAAGGGGCTGAATAATGGAAATAACTGTTCATCAGATAATGTTTGCCCTGTTTTCGGCGATTATCTTGGTTTTTTCAGTTTTAACTGTAACTACCCGCAGAATACTTAGAGCTGCTACCTTTCTACTGCTAGTATTGGTATCAACAGCTGGACTTTACTTTATGCTGAACTACCAGTTTATGGCTGCGGTTCAGCTTACCCTTTATGCCGGTGGTATTGTTGTACTGATCATCTTCTCAATATTACTTACAAGCCATATTAGCCAGAAGTTTGAGCCAATTGGCTGGAAGAAGATGTATTTCTCGGCATTAGCTGCAATTGCAGGGGCAATTCTTTGCATTACCACAATTCTTCAACATCATTTCCAAGCAACCACCGAGGCTGCTAAGGAAGTTGACATGAAGCTAATTGGTAATAGTTTGCTCAGTTACGATAGGGATGGATATGTACTTCCCTTCGAAGTAATCTCAGTGTTACTACTCGCTGCGATGATTGGGGCTATTGTTATTGCTAAACGTAAAAAGAAAGAATAAGCTATGCTAACTTCTGGTATTCCAATGGAGGCCTTTTTGGTAGTGAGCACTATAATGTTTTTTGCTGGTGTTTACGGCTTCCTAACGCGTCGCAACTTAATAACTATTTTGATGTCGGTGGAGCTGATCCTAAACTCGGTTAATATCAACTTTTTGGTTTTTAACCGTTTCCTATTTCCCAATCAACTACAGGGTCATTTCTTCTCGCTATTCATTATAGCTATTGCAGCAGCTGAGGCTGCGGTTGCCATTGCAATTATTATTAATATTTACAGGCATTTCAACTCAATCAACGTTGAGAATGTCAATGAAATGAAATATTAAAATCTGTCACAAATACTTAAGCTATGTCAGGTTTTTCGTACACCGTTTTAATTCCGATAATTCCCCTGTTGATGTTCGTATTCCTCGGGCTCACAGGGCATAAGATGAAACCCGCAGTTGCTGGGATTATCGGTACAACAGGCTTATTCATATCAGCCTTACTTTCATACATCACTGCATACAATTACTTCTTTGTTTCGGGTAAGGTTGATGGTGTATATCAAAAGATTATTGCTTTCAACACTGTTTGGTTGCAATTAACCGATAAGCTACATATCGATTTGGGAGTTATGCTCGATCCAATTTCGGTGATGATGCTTGTGGTTATAACCACAGTTTCGTTGATGGTACATATCTATAGCAATGGCTATATGAAAGGGGAGAAGGGATTCCAAAGATTCTTTGCTTTCCTCGGCCTATTTAGCTTCTCGATGCTTGGATTGGTACTTGCAACCAATATTTTCCAGATGTACATTTGCTGGGAGCTTGTGGGTGTTTCATCGTTCTTGCTAATCAGTTTCTACTACGAAAAACCAACAGCAATTGCTGCAGGTAAAAAGGCGTTCATTGTAACCCGTTTTGCTGACCTTGGTTTCTTGATTGGTATTTTACTTTTATCATACTTTACAGGTACATTTGATTTTGTTTCGTTAACTACTCCTGGATGCCCAGCAATTACACAAGCAGCAGGCGTAACTTTTATGGGAGTTTCGGTAGTTACAATTGCCCTTGTACTAATTTTTATGGGTGGTGCTGGTAAATCGGCAATGTTCCCATTACATATTTGGCTACCCGATGCAATGGAAGGTCCAACCCCAGTTTCAGCGTTGATTCATGCTGCAACCATGGTTGTTGCGGGTGTATACCTAGTTGCAAGGTTGTTCCCAATATTCGCATTAACTTCACCTGATGCACTTACAATTGTTGCTTACGTTGGTGGTTTTACATCGCTATTTGCAGCAGTGATTGCTTGTACCCAGAACGATATTAAACGAGTGCTTGCCTACTCAACCATGTCGCAGATTGGTTACATGATGCTTGCACTTGGTGTTTCGGGTTACGGTGGTCACGATGGACTTGGTTTCATGGCATCTAACTTCCACCTTTTCACACACGCAATGTTCAAGGCATTACTCTTCTTGGGTGCTGGTGCAATTATCCACGCTGTTCATAGCAACTATATGACCGAGATGGGTGGTTTAAGAAAATACTTACCAATTACACACATCACATTCTTAATCGCTTGCTTAACCATTGCTGGATTTCCTGGTTTATCAGGATTCTTTAGCAAGGATGAGATTCTAACCGCAGCATTCCACCACAATAAAATATTATTCTTTGTCGAATATGCAGTTGCTGGTTTAACAGCATTCTATATGTTCCGTCTGTATTTCAACGTGTTCTGGGGAGAAGATAGGCACTACCATCATACTCCTCACGAGTCACCACTGGTAATGACAATTCCATTGATGTTTTTAGCAGTAGCATCTGTACTTGCAGGATATCTACCATTCCATGAATTAGTAACTTCGGATGGTGCTGCTTTCGAAGCGCATATGGAGTTCCCAATTGCTGCTGCATCTGTGGGTATTGGTCTAGTTGGAATATTTGTGGCAATGTTCATGTACATGAAGCCTAAAGGGGCTCCTGAGAAAATGGCTGCTACATTTAAGCATCTATATAAATGGAGTTACAACAAGTTCTACATGGATGAGGTTTACCTCTTTGTTACTAAGAAGATCATTTTCAGATATATTTCACGCCCAATAGCATGGTTCGATAAGCGTGTTGTTGACGATACCATGAACGGAATGGCTTGGGTGTCAAATTATGTATCATTCAAGATTAGAGGTTTGCAATCGGGTCAGCTTCAGAAGTACGCATTTGTGTTTATCTCAAGTGCTCTGATCCTTGCATTAACATTTGTGTATTTGTTTTTGAATTAGATTTTTTGTCATGTTGAGCGTAGCGAAACATCTATTGATTCTTCACTTCGTTCAGAATGAGAGTTTAGTAGTTTTTGAAAATAATGATTTAATAGCATAACCATGGGTTTTCTATCATTACTGGTATTAATACCAACAATTACGATTATCGCGATCCTCTTTACGAAAGGTAAGGAGCAAGCTCGACTGGTAGCAGCTATAGGAACAGGAATTCAGCTTGTGTTAGCGGGTATTCTTGTTTGGATGTATTTAAGCGAGCGTTCAGCTGGCAATACTGCCCAGATGCTATTTACAAAGGATTTCATGTGGTTTGCAAATCTGAATATCCACTACGCTATTGGTGTTGATGGAATTTCGGTAGCAATGATTGCACTTACAGCAGTGGTACTTTTTGCTGGGGTGTTTGCATCGTGGGAGGTTGAATTCCTTAACCGCGAATTCTTTATTTCGTTGATTCTACTTTCAACAGGTGTATTCGGGTTCTTTATCTCGCTCGATCTTTTCACCATGTTTCTTTTCTACGAGGTAGCGGTTATCCCGATGTACCTATTAATCGGTATTTGGGGTACAGGACCAAAGGAATACTCAGCAATGAAGCTAACCCTTATGCTAATGGGTGGTTCAGCACTTTTACTTGTAGGCCTTTTGGGTATTTATATGAACTCAGCACCTGCTGGTCAACCCTTAACATTTAATCTTCTTGAGATTGCCAAGGTTACAATTCCAATTGAGGCACAGCGGTTATTTTTCCCATTAACCTTTGTTGGTTTTGGTGTTCTTGGTGCCCTTTTCCCATTCCACACTTGGTCTCCCGATGGTCATGCTTCTGCGCCTACCGCAGTATCAATGCTACACGCTGGTGTACTTATGAAATTGGGAGGTTACGGTTGCTTTAGGGTTGCTATGTATTTAATGCCTGAGGCTGCTCACGAAATGGCTTGGATATTCATTATACTTACCACTATCAGCGTTGTTTATGGTGCTTTCGGTGCAATTGTACAGAAAGACCTTAAGTATATCAACGCATACTCATCGGTTAGTCACTGCGGCCTTGTGCTCTTTGCATTGCTAATGATGAACCAAACCGCAATGGACGGTGCAATTATCCAGATGATCTCTCACGGTTTAATGACAGCCCTCTTCTTTGCCTTGATTGGTATGATCTACGGTCGTACCCACACACGTAACATCTATGAGATGGGCGGTTTAATGAAAGTGATTCCATTCCTATCTGTTGTTTATGTTATCGCTGGTTTAGCATCACTTGGTCTTCCTGGTTTAAGCGGTTTCGTTGCTGAGATGACCGTTTTTGTTGGAGCTTTCCAACACGCTGATGTTTTCCATAGGGTGGTTACTATAATTGTTACAACATCTATCGTAATAACTGCAGTTTACATACTCCGAGTTGTTGGAGTGCTGCTTCTTGGACCAATAAAAGATGAGCATTACACTCATTTAACTGATGCTAAATGGTACGAAAGACTTTCAACCATTGCATTAGTTTTAATGATTGCAGCAATTGGTCTTGCTCCACTTTGGCTATCGAACATGATTCAGCATAGCCTTGTGCCTGTTATACATAAATTAGCTATTGTTACTGGGATTTAATGGTTTAATCTATTGATACTATGAACTTGAATAGTTTTCTCTTAATGCGCCACGAGATAGTTCTCATTGCTGTTGCGCTAATTCTATTGATAGCAGAGATATTCACTTCGCCACAAAATAAAGGACGTATCCGTGGATTAGCTATTATCCTGTTTGCAATAAATACCATTATTGGATTTTTTCCTGCAACCACTGGAACGCTATTTGGAGGTATGTACAGCACCCTCCCAATCCATGTGATTGTTAAGAATATCCTAAACATTGGTACTCTTATCGTTATCATCCAATCGAATACTTGGCTAAAGAACGAAGAGAACAAGGATAAGTTTGCTGAGTTCTATATCGTGTTAATATCAACCCTTGTTGGTATGTTCTACATGATTTCGGCAGGAGATTTTTTGATGTTCTACTTAGGTCTTGAATTGGCAACAATTCCATTGGCTGCTTTAACTGCATACGATACCACTCGTAACCAATCAGCAGAGGCTGGTATTAAGCTGATTCTATCATCTGCATTCTCATCGGGTATTATGCTTTACGGTATTTCGATGATTTATGGAATGTATGGTAGCGTCTACTTCGATCTACTTAACCCTGCAATTGCAATGAATAGCCTAACGGTTCTTGCATTTGTATTCTTCTTTGTTGGAATGGCTTTCAAAATTTCGTTGGTTCCTTTCCACCTTTGGGCTGCCGATGTTTACGAAGGTTCACCAGTTAATGTAACTTCATACTTATCGGTTATTTCGAAGGGAGCTGCAGTATTTATTCTAACTATAATCCTGTTCAAGGTTTTCCCAACAATATCTGACCTTTGGCAAAAAGTAGTTTGGGTGATTGCAGTAATGACCATGACCATTGGTAACCTATTCGCTATCCGCCAACAGAACCTGAAGCGATTCCTCGCTTTCTCGAGTATCTCACAGGCCGGTTTCTTGCTATTGGGTATTATTGGTGGAAACGAGATGGGGATGACCTCAATCGTTTACTACATGTTGGTTTATATTTTCTCTAACCTTGGTGCATTCGGCGTTGTTTCAGCCATTTCAAATGTAACTGGCAAGGAAAATATGGACGATTACAATGGGTTGTACCACACAAATCCAAAGCTCAGCCTAACGATGATGCTTGCTTTATTCTCATTGGCGGGTATTCCTCCAGTTGCTGGTTTCTTTGGTAAGTTCTTCCTGTTTACAGCTGCTGCGCAAAAGGGCTTTTACATTCTTGTGCTTATAGCAACTATCAACACCATCATCTCATTGTACTACTACCTTTTAATAGTAAAGGCAATGTTTATAAACAAGAGCGAAAATCCAATCCCATATTTTAAAAGCGATAACATGACCCGACTTGGTTTAGCCATTTGTATTGCAGGTATAGCAATAACCGGTTTTGCAAGCGGTTTATGGGAGATGATAACCAAGGTAGCTTTTGGGATGTAGGCTGTAAGTTGATAAGAAGATAAGCTGACAAGTTAATAAGTAAAACCTCAATATTTCAAAGAGCATGATTCGAAAGGGTCATGCTTTTTTGTTTTCATCTTTTTTGAAGTTAAAATTCTTTTAGAATCTCTTTTGTGTAACTTTAAAATCAATTACTAAAAAGTGAACAGATTTAGTTTAAATAGTCATATTGCAATAATCTTAGTGAGCATATAAATAAGTTAGTAGCTAGGCTAGATGAATTCTTAAAACGATATTGTAAAATCATAGAAAGAATGAAAACATTGCTAGACGTAGAAAGATGGGCAAGACATGACCACTATAAATTCTTTAAACAGTTTGAAGAGCCTTTCTTTGGGGTTTGTGTCGAAATTGATTGCACTAAGTCATACGAAAGATGTAAGAAAGAAGGTATTTCATTTTTTCTTCATTATCTGCATAAATCTTTAGTTGCAGCTAATAAGGTAGAACCTTTCCGTTACAGAATTGAAAACGAAAATGTTTATACATACGACAAAGTACATGCTTCGCCTACTATTAATCGACCTGATGGAACTTTTGGATTTGCTTACATGAATTACTATGAAGATTTTCAATTATTTAGTTTAGAGGCAAAGAAAGAAATAGATAGAATTCAAAACAGTCAAGGTTTAATTCCTGCAATATCTAGCGAGAATGTAATTCATTATTCTTCTATTCCTTGGATTAATTTTAAATCGGTATCTCATGCTCGAAGTTTTTCTTTTAAAGATAGTTGCCCGAAAATTACATTTGGGAAAATTTTCGTAAATGAAAATGTAATAAAAATGCCAATTTCAATACATGTGCATCACGCTTTAATGGATGGAATTCATGTAGGACAGTTTATTGATGAATTTCAAAATCAAATGATTTGACATAAAAAAGCCCAGCAGTTAACACTCGATTAAGCCCACTGGGGCTGATGATGAATCTAAGAAAGTTTTTAGTACTTTAGTAAATAATATGGACGCTGCCGTTAACACCTCAGCGTGTCCATTCGCGGAAAAGTAAAATTATTTTTTTCCTATGCCCACCCTAGAACAAAAATTTTTCCCTAACCAACAAACCTTCCGTAGTTGGTTATCCCAAAACCACGATAAAAGCCCGGGGATTTGGCTTGTTTTCTACAAAAAGCATTTGAAAATAGAATGTATCGATTACAAGGAGGCGCTGGAGGAGGCGCTCTGCTTTGGGTGGATTGATAGCATCATTAAAAAGATTGATGACGAAAAGTACGCTCGGAAGTTTACCCCTAGGACAAACACATCGAACTGGTCGGAGGTGAATAAGAAGATTTTTACAGCTCTGATAAAAGAGGGAAGAATGACCGAGTTTGGGTTAATGAAAATCGATATTTACCTAAAAACTGGAAAAGTAGAGTGGAGCAGCAAGGAGGTTGAGAAGAAAGAAACCAAATCGCTTATTGCCCCTGATTTTATGATCGAAGCATTTGCTAAGAATGAGCCCGCATTAACTAACTTCACTAATTTAACATCCACCCATAAACGCTACTACATACTTTGGATTACCACAGCAAAGAAAGAGGAGACAATTCAAAATAGGCTAAAAGAGGCAATCGAACTGTTGAAGCAGAACAAAAAGCTTGGGTTAAAATAGTTATGCCTAACGAAATTCCTCTGTAGGATTCAGTGAAGAAATTAACACAACAAAAGTCATTTTTTTTAGCAAGCAGAAGCAATATCTTACCCAAAAAATTAAAAATCTTTTCCCATGAAATGGACTGCTTATATATTTTGTGTTGTATTCGCATTTTCACTAGCCAAGGCTAGTGCTTGCACAATAATAGTTGCTGGTAAAAAGGCAACAGTGGATGGCTCTGTTCTTGTTTCCCATTCCGATGGAGGAGCAGACTGTCGATTAAGGGTAATCCCTCGTATGACTTACCCAAAGGGCACAATGGCTCCTGTTTACTGGGGGATTCAGGATATTAGATCGTTGGATAGCCTAGGGAAAATTATTGGATATATTCCCCAAGTTGAGCACACTTACTCCTACATTCATTCTGCATTACCCCATATCAACGAATTTCAATTGGCAATTGGCGAAAGTACCATGAGTCAGCGGAATGAATTAAAATTCGATATGAAGGATGGCGATCAGATAATGACTGTTGAACAAGCGGAAATATTCGCTCTTCAACGTTGTACAAAAGCAAGAGAAGCTGTTATGCTAATTGGTAAGTTGATGGAGGAGTACGGTTTTTTACCCTCATGTGCCGGTGAATCGGAAGCACTTGCTATTGCCGATCCCGAGGAGGTATGGATTTTTGAGGTGTTTAGTGTTGGGCCATGGAAAAAAGCAAGCGGTCAACCCGGCTGTCTTTGGGCAGCAAAACGAGTTCCCGATGAAAATGTTGCAATGGTTCCCAACTGGAGTACAATTAAGGAAATTGATACAACCCAAAACGATTGCATGGCGTCGCCAAACTATATGCAGTTTGCAATTGATAAAGGCTGGTACAATCCAGCAAAGGGTGAACCCTTTATTTGGCAAAAAGCATACGCACCAACATTACGCGAATGGGCTACTTCAAGGTTCTGGTTATTCTATTCAACCTATGACCCTAATCACAATAAATACCCGAATAGAACTTTAAAATCTCCATTTGATGGGATGGATCCATATCATCAGTATGTTGAGGATGTTGATATGTACCCATTTTCTGTTAAGCCTGTTAAGAAGATGTCGTTTCAGGATATTTTTGCCTTTTTCCGTTCCACCTTTGAGGGAACCATTTACGATATGACTTCCGATCCTGACTGGTACATACCTGGTCCAGATGGCAAAATGGTTCTTAGCCCCATAGCAACACCATTTCCAACTAAGGACATGCAAAAACTTCTCGATTTGAACTGGAGAAGAAATGTTGTTCGTGGTGGTTTTGGTATGGTTGCTCAGCTTCGCGGGTGGCTTCCACCAAGTATTGGGGGTGTTTACTGGGTGTATTTAGATAACGAATTCGTTTCTCCTTTTGTGCCCGTTTATGCAGGGGTAACAAAGATCAATCCTCTATACCAAACCTATAACCCTAATGCTTACAGCGATAAATCTGCCCGCTGGGCGTATGACTTTGTCGACAACCTGATGTATCTTAAGTGGCAAGATGCTTGGAGGGATGTAAAACCAGTTCGCGATTCTCTGGAATTGGCTACATTTAACGAAATGGTTGATTTAGAAAAGAAAGCAATGGAACTTTACAAGAAGAATCCTGATAAAGCAAAAGAGCTACTTACCGATTATGTATGGAAGAAAATGGATCAGAGCGTTGATGCTTATGTCAAATTACGCTACAAACTTTTAACAAAGTACACGAATAATAAACAAGGGATTAATTTCTAGAGGGACTAATTATAGTGGAAGGCATGGCTCGAAAGGGTCATGCCTTTTCTATTAAAATATCCTGCGAAATGTATGGTTAATCTATAATTTCCTATTTGTAAATATTGAGCCTTAACCGAAAAGTGTTAAATTGATAAATGGTTTTTATGCTTTTGCAAAATGATTAATTACCAGAAAGCCAGAATTTTTAATAAAAAAATTAAGCAAAACCTGATTTTGCTATTCGCTTTAATAATATTCACTCAATTTATTAAAGCAGTTGGTGTTGATTCATTAAAACAAAAACTTAGCAGACTTCCAGTCCAGGAGCAATTCGAATTAATTAATGATCTTTCTTTTGATGATGTAGTTGGCAATTGCCAAAAAATTATTCCTATCCTTTTGCAATATGAGACTTTAGTCAAAGAACATAAAAAACCTGTCTATTTGGCTAGAATTTACCTCAATTTGAGTCTTGCCAACTACTACCTCGGGAGCTACGATGAAAATCTAAAATATGGCTTAAAATCCCTTGCCCTTTATGACAGTTTGGATAATAAAATGATGGTTGGTACCATGTATGGCGAGCTTGGATATCAGATGAAGCAACGGAATCTTCTAAAAGCCGCTGAATATATGCTACGTGGGATTTCTATTCTTGAAAGGTTGAATTTACCTGGGCCTCTTGCAAAAATATATGATAACTATGGTGTGCTAAAGGAGATGGGCAACCAGCTCGACTCAGCAAATTTTTACTACAGAAAAGCGCTTTCAATTAAAAAGGAACTAAAGGATAGTGTAGGAATTCCATATAGTTTGAATAATGTCTGTATGATTTTTATGCTAAAGCAGAACTATGATTCGGCTCTTTTTTACTTGAATAAATCAACAGCAATTCGACAGTTTAATAATGATAATGTAGGATTGTCTGAGAACTATGGTTACTATGGTCAAATATATTCTTCAATAGGCAACTATGATAAAGCAATTGAAAGTTTAAACAAATCGCTAGATTTAGCAAAAAAGTTGAACTTTACTTCATTGGAAAAAAGTGTCTATAGCGATCTTGCAGAGATTTATGAGAGAATGAATGATTATAGGAGCGCTTTATTCTACCAAAAACTTCATAAACAGTTAGCCGATAGCCTTATCAATGTTGAAACAAATAAAGCAATTGCCAACCTTCAGGTTCAGTTTGAAACTTCAGAAAAAGAGAAGGCATTACTTCAAAAAACTTCACAGTTACGCCAGCAACGAATTATAAAAACATCAATTCTAATCAGCTCATTAATTCTACTACTTTCTGTTGTAGTTTTTTTCTGGAATAAAATATTGCTTATCCGAAGAAATGAAAAAATTAAAGTTCAAAACGCTCTTATCGAGGGAGAACAAACTGAACGAAACCGACTTGCCTTAGAACTTCACGATAGCGTAGCAAATGATTTGAATGGAGTGATTCTCCTTCTACGAAACACTGAAAATATAGGAGAAGCTTATCGTGGAAACTCTATAAATAGAAGCATCGAAAAGCTTAATGAAACCCATCAGCAAGTTCGTAAACTATCACATACCCTTATGCCTCGAAGTCTAAAAGAAAAGGGATTAATGAATGCAATAAACGATTTAGCGAATGACTTTAGATCCATAAACTTTAATATTGATATTCAAATTTTGGGTTTGGAAGAACGATTAACACCTTTTATCGAGTTCAATATTTTTTGTATTATTCAAGAATCATTAAATAACATTGTAAAGCATTCACAAGCAACAAATGTATTTATTGAATGTAATCGAATTGATCAAACACTTTTTGTAACCATTGAGGATAATGGGGTAGGATTTGATACAAACTCAATTGGGAAAACAAGTGGTATAGGAATGCAAAATTTAATGAATAGGGTAAAAATGATGGAAGGAACAATAAATATGAATTCAACTTTAGGCCAAGGTACGAATATCGAGATACAGATACCATTAAATTAGATTTCATGGAAAAAAAGATTAGAGTTGCAATTGTTGATGATCACCCAATGGTGGTTGATGGTTTAAAGAACTATTTTTTGTCAGATTCAAATATTGAGGTGGTTGTAGCCATAAATAAAGTTGGAGAGGTTCCGTCGATTATTCCAAAATATAACCCCGACATTCTTCTCATGGACTACCATTTTTCCAGCGAGAAGCAAACAGGAATGGATATGTGCTCTCTAGTAAAAAAAGATTTTCCAAATGTAAAGGTTATTATTATTTCATCATTTTCGGATGTTACGCTGATTAAGCGATTTATTGAAGTTGGAGCATCTGGTTACTTGCTTAAAACCGCTACTCGAAATGAGTTTGTTGAGGCTATTCAAAACGTTTATTTGGGGCTAGAGGCTTTTGGAAAGGACGTTCGTGAACTTTTGCTTAAGGATAAGTTGCATAATGAGTTAATATCATCAATTCGTTTTACGAAAACAGAAAAAGAGGTACTAAAACATATTATTGAAGGATGTTCTACCGATGATATTGCCAAAAAATTGTTTCGTGAGAAAAGTACCATCGATACTCACCGTAAAAGTATTCTCTCAAAACTACAGTTAATGGATAAAAGTAATCCAAACCCATCAAAGAATATCCTGTTTTATGTAACTAAGTTAAATATTGCGGATAGAATAGATTCTCTGTAGCGGTAATCGAATAGGCTATAAAAACTCCCTATCAATAGGGAGTTTTTTTGTTTGTATTTCACTAATTATCATGTTTTGATGCAATACATGGCATGGTAACTTTACTTAAGATTTTAACAAAACCTATTTGCTATGAATACACTAACTGAATGGCAGCGAAGCCACTCGTCGTCACCACCCGTAAATTTTCTACTTCATAGTTTTGCTGTGCAGCTGACGTTTGAATTTTCTATAGTTCTAAAAAGCACGCAAAATCTCAGCAAATAGGTAAGCGTGTTGCAAGCAGAGTTAACAATTGGGTTACTCTGCTTGCCTATTGCTTCCTGTTATTTAGCTGATAGCTCAAAAAGTTTGAAAATAGCATTAGTATTAGCTCTCACTTTATAAACAACCACCATGATAACTATTACAGGAGGAATTATTTCTAAGCAGAATGGAACCTCAGTTACTTTCAAAGCAAAATGCGACAAATGCGGTTATGTTGACCCAATAGAAACAACAATAACTGTAACAAAAGGTGTTACCGATGTTTCAACCAAGTTTTGTCCGAGTTGCGGGAATAATCAGGTTACCAAAATTAAGCATCAAACTGATAAAGTAGAATACATATAAAAGGAGACCTCGCAATTTTACTTGTCAATTCTTATGCAAAATTGGTCAATTTAATGCCTAGCTATCTAAAAGATAGTTAGGGGAGTAAATTGTTTTTTCTAAATTTATTAGCCCAAAACTAAATCATATGAAAAAAATATCTTTTCTACTTATTTCTTTAGTCATATTTATAAGCATTTCAAAAGCACAGGATCAATCACAGCAAAATACCTCTCAGGTAACCGCTATGGCATTTACCTACGATGATCAAAAAATGGTGAGCGGTTGTGAGGATGGCACAATTCAAGTATGGAACGGAGAAGGTAAACTCATATTAACTACTCATGTTGTTGACCCATCCGATAACTCAGTAAAAAATTTTAAAGTGACAGATATTCGTCTGTCACCTGATGGATCAAGGATGCTTATTGGTTTTTATGCATACAACAACTTTTACTTCTTACTAGATAACAAAGGCAATACTTTAAAAGGATTAAAATCAGGAGATTATGCTGCTTTCTCTTCGGATTGT
>Ga0209099_1000341_pt1 | contig 56043 bp, 57 predicted proteins | sample AD_JPNHW2_MetaG_FD_184430 | JGI IMG/M metagenome (GOLD analysis project Ga0209099, IMG submission 184430) | Active sludge microbial communities of municipal wastewater-treating anaerobic digesters from Japan - AD_JPNHW2_MetaG (SPAdes) (version 2) | ecosystem: Engineered > Bioreactor > Anaerobic...
CGAAAAAGAGATTTCGCACATCGGCATTTTCCAGAAGATGGCCGAAAAGTTTCAGCCTGAAGATTTTGAATTCAACATCGAAGAAGCTTCCGATTACATTAATTACCTGGCTGATCAGCATATCTTCGGAAAACCCGACTCGGGAAAAACGCTTGCCAAAACCATCAAGACTCCCCGCGAGGCATTGGAGATCGCTTTTAAATTTGAGAACGACAGTGTAACGTTCTACACAGAGTTGGAAAAGAAAGCGAAACACGATTCAAAGAAGCTGGTCCGGCAGATCATTGAAGAAGAGATGGAACATGCCGAAGAGATTAAGAGGTTTTTATAGCCGTTGAATTCTCTGTCGCACTTGCATACACCTTTTCTATGATTTTCCCTACTTTTGGGAACTCAAATACTCTTACTCATGAATGCAATGCCCCTGGTGATCGCTGCCTTGGCGATCTTTGCGCTGGCTTACCGGTTTTATTTCGGATTCATCTCAGCTAAAGTCCTCACGTTTAATGATTCCCGGATCACCCCTTCCCACCGGTTATACGACGGACAAAATTATTATCCCATATCCAAATGGGTTCTCTTCGGGCACCACTTCGCTGCTATTGCAGGAGCCGGACCGCTGGTAGGTCCTGTCCTTGCCTGCCAGTTCGGCTATTTCCCGGGATTCCTGTGGATGGTCATCGGGGCGGTAATGGCCGGTGCGGTTCATGATCTGATCATCCTCACCGCTTCCGTCGAACACGATGGACGTTCTCTGGTCGATATTGTGAAAGAAGAAATTAAAAAAGTTACCTCCACCGTTACTGCCTCCATCGCCACCTTCATCATCATTATCATCGCGCTGGCCGGATTGGGACTGGTGGTCGTCAACTCATTGTCCGAGAGCTCCTGGGGCACCTTCACCATTGCTTCCACCATCCCCATTGCCATGTTAATGGGTGTGTGGATGTTTGTCTTCAGAAAAGGAAAAACGGTGGAAGCCACCGTGATCGGGGTAATCCTGCTCTCTGCTGCCGTGATCTTCGGTAAATATGTTCCCGAATCATCCATCTCTTCCTGGTTCTCTTTTGATAAATCTACCCTGACTATCCTGTTGGCCGCCTACGGCTTCCTGGCTTCCGTCCTGCCCGTATGGCTGCTCCTTTCACCCCGGGATTACCTGAGTTCCATCATGAAACTGACGGTGGTAGGTATGTTGGCCCTTGGGATTATCTTTGTGGCCCCCGATCTCCGGATGCCTGCTTTCACCGAATTCATCCACGGAGGCGGACCCATCATCCAGGGACCCTTGTTCCCCTATTTATTCATCACCATCGCCTGTGGAGCTATCTCGGGCTTCCATGCCCTGGTGAGCGCAGGCACCACCCCGAAAATGATCATGAAAGAGAGCCATATCAAACCCATTGCCGTTGGAGCCATGCTGGCGGAAGGAATGGTCAGTGTCCTGGCTATGATCGCTGCTGCCAGCCTCTTTCCCCTTGATTATTTCCAGATCAATGTCTCTCCCGAAAAATTCCAACAAATCCTGCCGCAACTACAAGCCATGGGATTCACCCAATCGGATCTTCCCCGCTTGCAAGCAGCTGTCGGCGAGAACGTGATCGGCAGAACCGGCGGCGCCGTCTCACTGGCGGTCGGGATGGCCGAGATCTTCTCGAGAATCCCGGGGTTTGAAAGCCTGATGTCATACTGGTACCATTTTGCCATCATGTTCGAGGCGCTGTTCATCCTGACCACCATCGATGCCGGCACCCGTATCGGACGTTTCCTCCTGCAGGAATTACTGGGAAAAGTATATAAACCTTTCGGACGAACTTCCTGGCTCCCGGGAAATCTGCTGGCCAGCGGAGTCGTCGTGTTCTTCTGGGGTTTCTTCATTTACACGGGTACTGTATCCACTATCTGGCCCATGTTCGGCGCTGCTAATCAACTGTTGGCCACCATTGCCCTGGCTGTCGGCACCACCTACATCATCAACCGGGGAAAGATCAAATATGCCTGGATCACGATCCTGCCAATGATCTTTGTCGGGATCACGACCATCACCGCCGGCATCATGAACATCACCGGGATCTACTTCCCACAACTTCATCAACCCGACCAGGTGGTCATGGGGATTATCAATATGACCCTGACTGTCATCATCCTGGTATGTGTGCTGGTGATCTTGCGCGATTCGATCCCCATCTGGATTAAAGCCTGGCGCAATCGTTCTGCCCCGGTTGTGAACATGTCGCAAAACAAATAACTGTTAAGTCGTAAAATAGCCGTACCTTTGCAAACTTTTTCAAAAGGTTAGGGCTCTTTATATGACTGAAATCAGAAACATTGCGATTATCGCCCATGTCGACCACGGTAAAACTACCCTGGTCGACCGCATTCTCCAACAGGTAAAACTCTTTCGTGACAATCAGGAAGTCAGGGATTTAATCCTCGACAGCAATGAATTGGAACGGGAGAGAGGGATCACCATCCTGTCAAAAAACGTCTCCGTACGGTACAAAGGAGTGAAGATCAATATTATCGACACTCCCGGTCACAGCGATTTCGGCGGAGAGGTAGAACGTGTCCTCAATATGGCTGACGGGGTGATATTGCTGGTGGATGCTTTTGAAGGTCCTATGCCGCAAACACGTTTTGTGCTTGAAAAAGCCTTGCAGTTGAACCTCCTTCCGATTGTGGTCGTCAACAAGGTTGACAAACCCAACTGCGATCCTGAAGGAACGCAGGAGGCAGTATTTGACCTGATGTACAGCCTCGGAGCCAGCGAAGCCCAGTTGAATTTTCCCACCGTATTCGGATCTTCCAAGCAGGGATGGATGGCAGCCGATTGGCACACACCCACTACGGATGTGAGCTACCTCCTTGACATGATCGTGAAATACATCCCCGCTCCCAAAGCGTTGGAAGGAGGACTTCAGATGATGATCACCTCCCTCGATTATTCCTCTTACATCGGTCGTATCGCCGTTGGTCGTATCCACCGGGGCTCCATCCAGGCAGGAATGAATGTCTCGCTGGTGAAACGCGACGGCGAGATCCTGAAATCAAAGATCAAAGAACTTTACGTCTTCGAAGGTCTTGGCAAGGAACGCATCAAACATCCCGTTTCTGCCGGTGAGATCATTGCCGTGATGGGACCCGAGAACTTCGACATCGGAGATACCATTGCCGATTTTGAAAACCCGGAGATGATGACACCCATCACCGTCGACGAGCCGACCATCAGCATGCTCTTTACCATCAACACTTCTCCTTTCTTCGGAAAAGACGGGAAGTTCGTCACCTCCCGCCATCTTCGCGACCGTCTTTTCCTGGAGACCGAAAAGAACCTGGCCCTCCGGGTGAAAGAAACCGGTTCCCCCGATACTTACCTCGTCTTTGGCCGCGGAATCCTCCATCTTTCCATTCTCATTGAAACGATGCGCCGGGAAGGATATGAGCTTCAGGTTGGACAGCCCAAGGTTGTAATCAAGGAGATCGATGGCGTTCGCTGCGAACCTATCGAAGCCCTCACCGTCAATGCTCCGAAAGAAACCTCCGGAAAGATTATCGAACTGGTCACTTCCCGTCGGGGTGAGATCACCAGCATCGATACACGTGGCGACCGTATCCAGATGGAGTTTTCCATCCCTTCCAGAGGGCTCATGGGGTTGAGAAACCTCGCTCTCACTGCCACCGAAGGTGAGGCCGTACTGGCTCACCGCCTGAAAGGATTTGAACCCTGGCGCGGGGAGATTGACCTTCACCGGAACGGAGCCCTGATCTCTATGGAAACGGGCCAGGCCATCGCCTACTCATTAGATAAACTTCAGGATCGCGGCATCTTCTTTATCGAACCAAATGACCCTGTTTATACGGGACAGATCATCGGGGAAAGCACCCGCCAGGAGGATATCGTAGTCAACGTCGGCAAAACCAAAAAACTATCCAATATGCGGGCATCGGGGTCCGACGAAAAAATGAATATCTCTCCCGCTAAAAAAATGTCCCTGGAAGAATCGATGGAATATATCGGAGAAGATGAATACCTGGAAGTGACTCCTCATGCCCTGAGGTTACGGAAGATCATCCTCGACGAAATCGAACGTAAAAGATCCCGGAAAGACCATTGACCTCTCATGGCTCTTTGGTAAGGGCCAACTCCCCTTCCCATCTGGCCACTACTGCCGATGCCAGACAATTACCGATGACGTTCACCGCAGTGCGCGCCATATCCATGAGTTCATCAATTCCTAAAATGATGAATACCGGTAACACCGGTAACCCGAAATCCGTCACCATGGCCATCAGGATCACCAGCGAGGCTCTCGGGACTCCCGCGACACCCTTACTGGTGAGCATCAAGGTGAACATCATCAGAAGCTGTTGTTCCAGCGGCAGATGAATCCCGGCGACCTGGGCCACAAAAATCGAAGCCAGGGATAGATACAGCGTGGTGCCGTCAAGATTGAACGAATAACCGGTCGGCAATACGAAGGAAACGATCTTTCGCGGTACCCCGAATTCCTCCATCTTCTCCATGGCAATAGGCAACGCCGATTCAGAACTGGTGGTGGCAAAAGCCAGGGTGGCCGGCTCTGATACCGCCCTGAAAAACTTCTTTACCGGAATCCGGAACAAAAGCATGATCGGCACCAGGACAAAACCGATGAACACCACCAACGCGGCATAAAGTGTTGCAAGCATTTTAAAGAGGTTTACCAGGATTGGAAGCCCCATATGGCCCACACTGTAGGCAATGGCCGCAAACACCGCCACAGGGGCAAAAAACATGATAATTTTGGTAAACTTGAACATTACCTCCGACAAGGACTCGGCAAAACGTACCATCGGGTTGCGGTATTTTTCTTTTACGAGAGCCACCGCCACCCCAAAAAGGATGCTGAATACCACGATCTGGAGTACATTGCCCTGGAAGATGGATTTGGCAATGTTTTCCGGGAAAATATTCAACACGATCTCCTGCCATGTCTGTTTCTGTGCCGCCGTTACCGGAGCAACGGATCCATCTGCCGGGAGCTGAACGCCGATTCCCGCTCCGCTGATGTTGATGGCTGCCAGCCCTATGAAAAGTGCTATGGTTGAAACGATCTCAAAATACAGGATCGACTTCCACCCCATCCGCCCTACCTGTTTCAGGTCAGGATGTCCCGCAATACCTACCACCAGCGTCCCGAAGAGCAACGGAGCAATAACGGTTTTGATCAGGCTCAGGAAAATTTTACTGAGGATGTTCAGGTTCACGGCAAAAGCCGGGAAATCATATCCCACTTCCGCCCCGGCCACCATGCTGAACAGAATGTAGGCAGTAAGAGAACCGCGCATGATGGTATAAAAGGCCAACGTCCCAATAGTAAGCCAACGAAAACAAAGCAATAAAACTCCGGGAATGGCAAGATGGAAAACCATCTCAAGACAATACAACACCGCCGTCAGACTGAACGCGATCAGGAAGGCAACGAAAGCAGGCCTTTTGAGTTTCTTCATTCAGGCGGGATTGATGCGGACAAATGTAAACATTTACTGGAAGAAAATCACGGGGAAGGTCAATCCGCTAACCACATCCGTTATTTCCATAGTATCAAGACGATACATTTTTCTGACTTTTCCGTTCCACTTCAGAACAATGCTGGCAGAGACCGGGCAGGAATAAAAACATATGAGCTGCATACTGGTTTTTTCCCCTTAATCCGGTTAAGGAGGAAAAAGTAATGCAGCATTTGTTAAAAAGAAGGATTAAAAAATGAGAGGTATGATTTATCAGAATTCATAATGATACCCCACCGAGATGGCAATTGGCAAAATCGGACTTACTTTCACAATACCCGGATCATTTTTCATTTTATTCACCTGGTCAAAAAACTCTCCGGAACGGATGGGAACATTCAGGTCCACATTCAGTCCGCTTTGTCTCAATACTCCGAAACGAGCTTCCATACCTAACCCCGGAGTGACCCCGAAGAAGACCTTATCATACGATGAATCTCCTGAAACCTTGGTGAAGCCGTTCACTCCATACATCAACTTCAGGTATGGCCGTACTACGCGCCTGCCATCAGCGGGAAACAGACGTGCCAGCACTCCTATATTCCAGCCGAAATCAACCATTTCCCATCCGCCTGCCAGAAAAACTCCCAGGCGACTGATAGGATACAACGTCGCCTTTATCCCGGCCACTCCTCCGTAATCAAGTCCAATCCCGAGACCGATATCTCCCAAACGGCTATCTCGATGTTCCACGAGTGGCGACGATCTCTTCGACTGGATAACCCAATTCGTATCCTGGCCGAGAGCCGTCAGAGTAAAAAGGGTGAAAAAGAAAGCAATGAAAAAAGTGTGTCGCATAATACCTCCGGTCTGCCCGACAATGGTTGAACAGAGAGTGGCAAATGTGCTATTAATATTCGTCGGGCATCGTTTTCAATTGTTCATAGGTAAACACGGGTCCGTCTTTACAAACATAGGTGCTGCCGATATTGCAACGTCCGCATTTACCTAACCCGCATTGCATCCTCATTTCGAGGGTGGTAATGACATTCTTGGGATCAAATCCCAGGCGATCGAGCGACTGAAGGGTATATTTGATCATGATCGGCGGACCGCAGGTAATGACCTTCGTATTTTCAATCGTCGGTTTTACTACTTCTTCCAGGATCTTGGGTACCACCCCCACATTGTTGTGCCATGTATCTTCGGCCCGGTCGATGGTCAGGATGACCTTCAGACTCGGGTTATTCTGCCATTCTTTCGTCTCCTCTTTATAGCAAAGATCATCAGAGGAACGGGCGCCGTAAAGGATCGTAAAATCCTTGTAATCAGCCCTGTTATCAATACAATACTGGATCAATGACCGCAAGGGTGCCAATCCGATTCCCCCTCCGACAAACAAGAGGTTTTTTCCTTTGAGTTCCTCCAGCGGGAAATTATTCCCGAACGGGCCACGGATACCTACTTCATCGCCTTCATCCAGCCGGGAGTGAATGTCGGATGTCACCGCACCTGCACGTTTGATCGAACAGTCGAAGGTGCCTTTCCGGGTTACGGAAGAAGAGATGCAGAAGGTGCATTCTCCATAACCCAGGAGGGAAAACTCGACAAACTGGCCGGGCAGCCATTGAAATTTCGACATCAGGTTTTCGTCTTTGAACTTCAGCCGATAGGTTCGGATATCCGCGGTTTCCTGGATGATCTTCTCGATCGTACACAGCGACGGGACTAATAGTTGTTCCATATTTCAGAGGTAAGGACCACTTTTCTGCTTCTTTTTCTTTTCAGGAAGAAGGGCAGGATCAGGGTCATTATTTTGCTACTTGTTTAACCACTTCAAAAATGCTGATATTAACCGGGCAGGAGATGGCGCATCTTCCGCAGCCCACACACAGGTTCACGCCGAAGCGTTCTTTGTAATACACGAATTTGTGCATGGCGCGTTGCCGCCAGCGACGGTATTTCACCGGGCGCGGGTTGTGCCCGCCGGCCATCAGTGTAAAATATCCATTATTGCACGAGTCATAGCTTTTATACCGGACTCCTTCGTCCTTGATCCGTTCATCGGAGATTTTGAAGCAATGACAGGTGGGACAGATGAAAGCGCAGGTATTGCAACCGATGCAGTTGGCTGATACTTTATCGAATTCATCCGATTCGTACCGGTCCTTCATCTTTCCGTTGATCTCTTCGTAATTCATCTTCAGCCTGAAAGAGTCTTCGAAGGACTTGTATTGTTTTTTCATCGCCTCTTCTGCTCCGCCATCAGCGGCTGCCAGGTTTCCAGCGTGTTCTTTCAGAAATCCTTCGCCTTTTTCGGTCCGGGCCTGGACATAAATGGTCCCATTGTCGCCGTTTACGATTAAAACATCGAAAGCATCGCTTTTCTCGACATCATAATCCAGGGAGGTACAGAAACACTGTTCACCGGCTTTATCGCAGCGTGTGGACACGATAATGGTGTTATTTCGCCTGGTTTCGTAATCGGTATCGATGAAATCCCATTTGTACACGTGATCCAGCACCTGGAGTCCCCGGGCATCGCAATGTTTTACTCCGAGGATTACTCTTTTTTCAGCCAGCGGGTCAGCGGTGGTTTCACTCACTTCCGTGCCGCTGCTGTCTGCCTTGTATTTCAGGATTTTGGCTGATTTCGGGAAGAAAAGCGGTTTAATGCTCATGGTGTTCCCGATGGGAGAATCGGGATTGCACGCTGCCAAACCAGCGACCTTCTGATAATCATACTTTCCGAATTTCTCCACCGGGGCATAGGTGGAACAGGCCCCGATAATAGCTTCATAAAACTTCTGAAGCCCTGCCTTATCTGTCTTATACGTTGAAAAGCTCATATTCGTTCTCCGGGTTACATGATAAAATCGTCGGGATCTGACAGGCTGTATTTATAGAAGGCGCCCCGTTCTTCCGGAACCAGTCCGGAAAGATGTCCCTGAAAGTTCTGATAGATGACCATTTCGTTTTGCTTGTGCAGCAGGTGCAACGGCAGGTGGCTCGGACAAGCCTTTTCGCAGTTTCTGCAATCGACACAGCGTCCGGCCAGGTGCAGCGACCAGGTCATCAGCGCATGGAAAGCGCTGGACTCGGTGTTGGAACCGTTGTACAACGCCGATGAATCCTGATCAATACAACATTTGGCGCAGTAACAGAGCGGACAGGAATGACGGCAGGCATTACAGCGAATGCAGCTTGAGAAAACATCTTCGAAGTAAGCCGCCCGTTCGGTAAGCCCTTTGGCTGCGATCTCAAGAATATCGGCGTTTACCACATACTCTCTTTTGCCGGAAGGTGTCCCCAGCAGTTCGTCGTAAACCACGGCATCCGGCATCACACATTCCAGACAGTTTTGGGCTTTCCGGCCATCCTCTCCTAAAACTCCTTCGCACGCGATCCCGATAATGTAAAGGTTATCACGTTTAACCTGCGATTCGGTAAGGAGCAGATTGAGTGCCCGGCTGTCACAGCCTTTCACGACAATCCCGACCCGTTTGTTGCGGGTTTGTTCGAACTTCAGGTAGTTCACCAGGTTAAAGACCGAACGATCGTTGAAGACCAGTTTATCCACTTCGCCGGCATCGGTGATGATCACGGGAACCTGGTTTTCATCGTACCCGGTACTCCGGTATCCGACGAAAACATCAATCTTCCCTTCGGAAAACAGCCTCGCAGCGATATCCTGTATTTGCTTTGTGTAGTCCATTATCTGTTGAAGTTTTCTTTTTTATTCAAATGAAGGGGACCGAGTTTCCGGATATCCTGCGTCACTTTTTCTACCACTTTGGCGAATTTGGGACCTTCGGCGGCAGAAACCCAGGAAAACTGGATGCGATCTTCGTGATATCCGACAAAATTCAATAACTTCTTGGTTACCAGAAATCTCCTGCGAGCAAAATAATTGCCTGTGATGTAATGACAATCACCCGGATGACAACCCGAAACCAATACTCCGTCGGCCGATGTCTGTAACGATTTGATCAGGAACCACGGATCAACCCTGGAAGAACAGGGGACACGGATGATCCGGATGTTGGGAGGATACTGAATGCGGGATGTCCCGGTAAGGTCGGAACCGGCATAAGAACACCAGTTGCAGAGGATACCGATGATGACCGGCTGCCAGTCGGCAGGAGCCTCCAGCTGAGGCTTTTCGATGCTGACGATCTTATTTTTTACTTCTGAATCCATTAGATTGAAACTATCTCATTAATGATCTGTGAATCTGTGAACCCGGCAAGTGAAATGGCCATGCTGCGACAAACGGCAGCGCAGGAGCCGCAACCCTGGCAGACTCCTTCGTTGATCTTTGCCACGATACGCATCTCTTTCGATCCGCGGGCCACCGGAATCTCTTCGGCGGTAATAGCCTGATACGGACAAACTTTGATACAATTCTGGCATCCGGAACAATTATCAGTGTTGACGGTCGAGATCATCGGGTCTTTCTGCATCGTATCTCCCGAGAACAATCCGCAAACCTTAGCTGCACAAGCAGATGCCTGAGAGACTGTATCGGGGATATCTTTGGGGGCCTGGGTACAACCGGCCAGGAAAATACCGGCTTTGGCTGTTTCGACCGGTCTCAGCTTGGGATGGGCTTCCGACATGTAACCATATTTGTCGTAAGATACCCCCAGCAACCGTGCCAGGTCGGGATTATCCTTGTTGGGGATGATAGCCGTGGCCAGTACGACGAGGTCAGCTTCCACTTCAACTACCTGGCCGAGTTGTCCGTCTTCCCCGCGAACGATCAGTTTATCATCTTTCCGGTATATCTTTGAAACACGCCCGCGCAGATAAGTGGCGCCGGTCTCAACCTGAGCCCGCTTGACGAACTCTTCGTATCCTTTTCCGGCAGCACGGATATCCATGTAAAAGATGTAGGCATGGGAATCGTGTACTTTGTGGTGAAGCAGGATGGCATGCTTGGCTGTATACATGCAGCAGATCTTCGAACAATACTCAATGCCTTTGGCTTCATCGCGCGAACCGATACATTTGATGAACACAACCGTTTTCGGCACTTTGCCATCGGAAGGTCTGACGGGAACCCCGCCGGTCGGACCGTTGGCCGAAACCATCCGTTCGAATTCAAGCGAAGTGATGATGTCTTTGAAACGGCCTACGCCATATTCTTCATATGGTTTGGGATCCCAGAGATCATACCCGGTAGCGACCACCACTGCGCCGATCTCCCGTTCAATGATCTCATCCTTCATGGTATAATCGATAGCTCCTTTTTCGCATACCTTTGCGCAAATCCCGCATTTCCCTTTCAACAGCATGTTGCAGTGGTTTGCATCAATGACCGGTTTGTTGGGGACAGCCTGGGGGAACGGAGTATAGATGGCTTTCCGTTTATCAATTCCCATGTTGTATTCATTGGGAACCTTTACCGGGCATTTTTGCTGGCAGGCGCCGCAACCGGTACAGGTCGAGAAATTGACGTAGGATGCTTTCTTTTTGATCTTGACTTTGTAATTCCCCACGAATCCGTCGAGTTCCATCACTTCCGAATAAGGGATCAGCTCAATGTACGGATGTGAGGCCACATCGACCATTTTCGGGGTCAGGATGCATTGAGAGCAGTCGAGTGTCGGGAAAGTCTCATCCAGCTGAGCCATACGGCCGCCGATGGACGGGCTTTTCTCAACCAGAACGACCGGGATTTTTGCATCGGCGATATCAAGGGCTGCCTGTATCCCGGCGATGCCTCCGCCAATGACAAGGGCGCGTTTGGTAACGGGGACCGAGATGGCATGCAACTGTTCGTTGGCAATGGATTTTGCAACCGCCATGCGGATCAGGTCGGCCGCTTTTTCCGTGGCCGACTTTTTATCTTTTTGATGGACCCAGGAAGAATGTTCGCGGATATTGGCTATCTCCAGCAGGTAAGGGTTCAATCCTGCTTCGGCGACCGCTCTTCGGAAGGTTTTCTCATGCATACGGGGCGAGCAGGCTGCCACCACGACCGAGGTTAGCCGGTTCTGTACAATGGCATCCTTGATGATCTGCTGGCCCGGATCCGAGCACATGTATTTGTAATGGACCGCGAATTTTACATCCTTGATCTTCTTCGACTCTTCAACAACTGCGGGAACGTCGACGAAATCGGCGATGTTAGCACCGCAAAAACAGACGAAAACACCAACTCTTGCCATTAGTTATCCTCGCTTTCTGCTTCGACAGCTTTTTTAGGTTTAGTAACTTTTTCAGCGGGTTCCTCCGTTTCTCCGATACGCGCAAGCGCCGGTTCAATCGGGACGATATGTTTGCCCGGCAGGAGGTCAGATACCGGGTAACCGAAGGCAAGTGCCATCAGTTGTGTGAAGTAAAACACAGGGATGTTGTATTTCACTCCCTGGAGTTTTTCAATGTCGGGTTGACGCATGTCGAGGTTCGACTGGCATAAAGGGCAGGCAACCACCATCGCGTGTGCACCTGCTTCTTTGGCCATTTCCAGAATTTTCCCGCTCAGATTAAGTACCACTTCCGGGGTTGATATGGCAAAAGAGGCTCCGCAACATTCAGTTTTATAATCAAAGTCAACGGCGGTAGCCCCCAGCGCTTCCACCAGCCGGTCCATGGACATGGGGTATTCGGGCGAATCGAACTGTGTGACCGCTTTGGGGCGGGTAAGCAGGCATCCGTAATAACAGGCCACTTTCAGTCCGGTGAGGGGATATTTTACCAGCGATTTGATCTTTTCCAGTCCTACCTCTTCATAGCAAAACTGCAGCATGGATTTCACCTCGACAGTGCCCTTAAAAGTGCCTTCTTCAACGATCGAGCTTAATTTTTGGGCCAGTTCAGGATGCGCTTCCAGTTCGTATTTGGCGGTTTTCATCCTTGAGTAACAGGAAGCGCAGGGAATCCCCATGGTTTTGTTGTCCATCTTTTCGGCCAGGATAAGATTCCGCATCGGGAGGGCCATGGCGAGGTTATCCGTCATAGCATGGGCTGAAGTAGCGCCGCAACAATTCCAGTCGGGGATCTCTTCCAGTTCCACTTCCAGGGTCTTCATCACCTTTCTCAGGGTATGATCGAACTCTTCGCTGGTACCATGGGCGGAACACCCAGGAAAATAAGTCAGTTTTTTCATGAAAAAGCAGGTTTATTTACTTTTCTCGAGTTTTTCAGCAATATCGTACATCTTCTTGATAGCTTTTGCGCTCTTGACGCCAGGTCCGGGGAAGAGTTTAATCTTTCCCTTTAACAAAGCTTTGGGGGCCAGCTGCATATTCTGGAAGAGATTCCGGGTGCGGATATTGAATTCTGCCATCAGGCGAAGTTCATAGTTGCGGCCGTACAACCGCACCATGTTGTTGAAGATTTCGTGGAAATGGCGGATATCTTTCACGCGTTTTGATCCCGGTTTTACGTGCTCTTCGATGGCCATGTGCCGCAATGTCTCCATGACCTTCGGGATATCGATCTCACGCGGGCAACGGCCTGCGCAAGCAGAGCAGGTCAGGCAGTACCAGCTTGAGTTGGCTGCAAGGATAGCCTCTTTCCGGCCGATCTTGATCAACTGCATGATCTCCCGCGGGGGGAAATCCATGTAACCGGCAACAGGGCAGGTCCCGACACATTTTCCGCATTGGTAGCAGTTAAGGACATTTTGCCCACTCCTTTTGTTGACCACTTCAAGCAGGGGATTTTTTTGGTCTTGTCCGAGTGTTATCATATCGTATGAGAAACTTGATAAAGTTTTGCTGTGAAATATTTAACAACACAAATTTAAAAAAAGTTTTGGTAGTAAACAGCAAAAAAACGGAATAAATATTGATTTGCTGTTGTTTAAATTTGGTTAGTCGATTACTTGAATCCGCAGGATAAAAAAAACCGCTTCATTCGAAGCGGTTTTTTTAGGTTATTCACGTAATTATTGCAGCGTAAACCGTATAGGTAGGTTGAACTGTACACGAACGGGGACGCCACGTTGTTTACCGGGGACCCATTTCGGCATACCCCGTACAACCCTGACGGCTTCTTCGTCGCATCCTCCACCGATACCACGGAGTACGCGTACATCGGTGATAGATCCGTCGACTTCAACCACGAACGTGACGAACACTCTTCCCTGGATACCAAGTTCCTTGGCTTCTTCCGGATACCTGATATTTTCTTTCAGGTATTTCATACGGCCTTCTTCGCCCCCGGGATAACCAGGTTGTTCTTCAACCACGGTGAAAATTTCGGCTTCGACTTTCTGTTCAATTACTTGTGGTTTTTCATCCTTTATCTCGATTTCGACATCTTCGGTAGGAACTTCCGTATTTCCTTTAGCGGAAAGGTCATCCTGCGTCATGAGGCCGGTTTCGATATTGGTATCTTCAACCACAACAGGTGCTGTAAATTTCACTTTTTCCACGATTGCATCGGGTGGTGGAGGAGGGGGAGGAGGAGGAGGTAATTCTTCCTTCATCACCTTCATCATTTCCACCGATACAGTTTTTTCCTTCTCCCTGATCAGACGTGTTTTATTAATATAGGCGCTGATCAGAGGGTAGGCAACAACACCAGCTAGAATGAGTAGCCCGATGATCATGGAGATTGTAACATATTTCCGGTATTTTTTACGCAGGAAATATGAGCCGTAATCCTTGTTTCTCTTTTCAAAAACAAGATCTTCAAGGGTTTCGGGATATTCTTTTTCCATTGCCATACACAATCTTTTTAATCCGTTTCAATCATTGCCACTCATTTGGGAGCGACTTTCAGCATATTCAGTTCGATATCCGAAGGATCGACAACAGCGTAGCTGGCAATATTGCAGATAGCCATTTCATCAATAGCGTTCACAATATCTTTGTACTTGGCTTTACTGTCGGCCTTAATCAGTACGATCGGGCCCTTTTTGTCGTCCTTTTTCATGTTCTTGATCTCTTCATCAGCGATACTATCGGCCACGACCATTTTTCCGGTCAACCTTTTATCGCGGTATTCATAAATTTTGGTGAAAAGGTCACGATTTTTATCGAGCAATATTTTCCGAATGCCATCTTTGCTGAAGTTTGTTTTGATCAGCTGAGGCAACGGTTTACTGGGATCAGCCATGCCATGGTAGTAATACACCTGGTGATCGGCGGTAAGGAGGATGCTAAACGTCCTTTCGGCAGAGATCTTGGGTGCATTCTTGGTATCAGATGAATTGTCCTTTTCCGGCATCGTGATCACCATGACTTTTGCTTTACTGAAGGCAGTGGTAAGCATGAAGAAAGTTACCAGAAGGCACATCAGGTCAACCATAGGGGTCATATCGACCCTGGCGCTGAACTTCTTGACTTTCCGCTTTCCGCCTTTTTTCCCTTTTTCGTCACTAATTATTTCGGCCATGTTTTCTTCTTTTAAGGTGAACTCCTTTTATTGTGCCGGAGGCAAATCATTTAGTTTTACTTCCTGCTTTAGGAGATTTGTAACGAGATTGAATTTATTCACCCCGTTTTCCTGCAAAAGGTCCATGACTTTCTTAACTTTAGTATAATCCGTTTCGGCATCTGCTTTGATAGCTACCTCGGCAGAGATATTCGTTAAACGGGCTGACCGGATCCACCAGGCGAGCTGGTTGTCGGTTGAATCCATTGGAATACCACTCTGCAGACGATCTTTTTCTTTGCTATCGTTAGAATTAATCCAGGTTTGTAAATCCTTAATAGGCATACCGAACGAGGCCATGTTTTCGAACTTTTTAATATCCTTCGGTGTGAAGGTGATTTTGTATTGTTCGCCCATCTTTTTCAGCAGATCAACACGGAAGTGTCTGGAAGTATCTTTCCCATTGTCAATATTGAAAAACACTTTCCCGTCTTTTGCCACATAGATGGTCATGATATCGTTATCGGGTGCCTGTTTTTCGGAAACTGAAACCGGAGTTTCAATCACCGCAGGTTCCTGGGGACGAAACGTACTTGTTAAAATAAAGAAAGTCAACAGCAAGGTAAACAGGTCCACCATAGGCGTCATGTCTACGTGTGGGGATCTTGCCGGTTGTTTAATCTTAGGCATATCTTTATCCTTTTAAATGATGAATACCAGTACGTTTTACCTTCTTGCCATCAACTGCTTATTTGCTAGCAGCAGCGAACGACTGAACAAGGCTGAATCCTGCTTCATCAATTTTATAGGTAAAGCCGTCGACCTGTGTTGAATAGAAGTTATAGAAAATGATGGCAAGTAATGAACCGGCGATACCGAAAGCGGTGTTGATCAGAGCTTCCGAAATACCAGTGGAAAGTGCCAATGCGTCAGGAGCGCCAGCTTGTGCCAAAGCGCCAAATGCGCGGATCATCCCTAATACGGTTCCAAGCAGACCGCACAACACAGAGATGGAAGCAATGGTGGAAAGAATAACAAGGTTCCGGGATAGCATCGGGAGTTCAAGAGCCGTAGCTTCTTCAAACTCTTTCTGCAGTGAAAGGATCTTCTGGTCTTTTTCCAGTTTGGCGTCAGCCTGTAATGCTCTGTAACGGAGTAAACCGGCTTTCATAACATTGGCCAGTGAACCTCTTTGTTTATCGCATGATGTGATAGCGTCTTCAATCTTATCGTTATCCAAAAGGGTTTGCAGATTCTTAACAAAAACATTGAGTCTGCCTCTGCCTTTAGCACGGGTAAGAGAAATAGCTCTTTCGATAACGAAAATGATCAGCGTCAGGTTGATGGTCATCAGAAGAGGTACGATGAAACCACCTTTGTAGATCATTGCCAGATAATTACCGGGCAGTGGAGCTCCTGCAGGGTTACCTCCCTGGAAGTTGATCGGTGCTCCCATCACATATTTATAGATCAACCAGGAGACGATCAAAGAAACGATCATAACTCCCAGGGTAAACGATGATCTCAAAGCGCTACCTAACGTCTGTCCGCCTTTGTTGCTTGTTTTGCTCATTGTAAAAAGGGTTTTTGGTTATTAATCGGTTGATTTACTTTACAATTAAAATGAGAACTACAAAAGTACTAAAATTATTGTTATTTTTTGGCTACTTAATGTTCTTTTTCAGGATATCGACAACCTGTTTTGCTTTAATAGCACTATCATCCGTTGGATCAATAGCCAGGATCCTTTCGCCGTATTCGATCGATTTTAAGCCATCCTCCTTCATTTTCTTTTCATTAAACAGTTGATAATAATGGAAGGTGAGATAATACAAGGCTTCAATGCGTTCTTTCTGATATTTTACCGAATCTTCGGCTGTGAGTTGCAGAATGGCCTCATATACGGGCTTCGCGGTTCCGAGAATACTTTCCGGGTCAAGTTTCGAAGCTGCCCGGGCATGCCATATAAATCCCTGAACATAAGTTGGTTGCTGCTGATTAAAGATAGCCAGCATGCTGTCGGCCATTTTAAAATCCTGGAGGTTGTAATAGGTCTTGCCGAGATTGTAATAATCCATCGCCGTCGCTTTTCCCAGTGTGATCTTCATCTGATAAAGATCTGCTGCCTGGTTGTAAGACTTGCTTCTGTTAAGACAAAGCGCTGCTTCTGAGATCAGATCGGATTTGGATGTATCCATGTTGTACGATTTCATCAACATCACGGCAGCCAGTGAGTCTGATTTCAGTTTGTAAAGGATCCTCCCATAGTAAGCAAAGTCCTGGGCGCGCTGCTTGTCAACCGGAGCAGTCGCCAGAAATTTTTCGATGGCTTTCAGACCATTATCATAGTCACTGGTTTCATAATAGGAGTAAGCCAGGGCACGCTGCAAATCGATGTTGCTGGCATCAGTAGCCAGAACCGTCTGTACCTCACTGATGGCTTCTTTGTAATCCTGCAGTTCGATCAGCGTGTTGATGTACTGCAAACGTGAACCGATATTTCCGGCCGAGAGTTCCAGGAATTTTTTGAAGTTCTTTTTTGCATCCTCGTTCCGGTTAGCTTTGGAAAGAAGGAAGCCGAGTTCTTTATAGGCCGGGGCAAAATTGGAATCGATAGCTACCACCTCCTGATAATAGTTGAGCGCCATCTGATACTGGCGTGCTTTCATCCATAACTGACCGATCCTCAGTTTGGCAGTGGGCGACTGGGGATTCAGGGCTGACGCCATGTTGTAGTTGGAAATGGCGTTTGATCCGTCATTCAGAAAACCAATATAAGCATCGCCCTTGACGATATATTGCTCAAAGTTCTTGGAATCAAGTTTTTCAGCCTTGCGAAGATTGGAGAATATCTGGGCCGTATCAGCGGTTTTTGATTTTACATAGGCATCTGCTATTTTAATGTACACCACCGCTTGTTCTTCCGGGGACATCTCAATATTTTTATTCTGACGGGAAGGAAGGAGGGGCGTCACTTTGTCAAGGTATGACTGAGCGCCTGCTTTATCTTTTTTCATCAAGGATATTTCTGCTAATCCGACAAAGTTCAGGGGGTTGTTGGGGGCGACCTGGATCCCTTTATTGAAAAGCATACTGGCCGAATCGGTCATTTCCTTGAAAGAAACAATGGTCGAATCAGAGAAATATTTCTTCAGATAATTATCGCCATAGTAAAACCAAACATCTCCGTTATTTGGCATCGTCTGAACCAGGGCTTTAAACTGCTTTTCGGCAGCCTGGTACTGTTCACTACGTGTCAGACTGATGGCAGATTTTAAATCCTGGGCAGAAAGGTTCAACCCTGAAACAAACAGGAAACACCCGATCAGTAGTCCCGCTTTCTTTGCATGTTTTATCATTTCTCTTATCTCCTCTGTATGATTAGTGTTTGATTTGAACTATTCTGACAGGCATGGTAGCCGGAACAAGACCCGAATGAAGCAGGATCAACTGGCCCTTTTCGCCGGCGATAAAGGCTGAAAGCCCGTAACCAAGACCGGTATAATACTGACGGTTGATGCAATAAACCTCCCGGGTAAAAGGATAATCCCCCTGGGCAATATAGGCCTGGTACGGCTGGTAGAAAGTAGCCGACGGAAAGTTATTCCCTTCGTTGCTCACGCCAACTACGGTGATCTTTTTCAGGAAGTTATTGGAAACCGAATCCTCGCGATCGCTTATCCAGTTGACGCTGACGATCCCGATTGCATTTTTATTCCGTTCCACAGAGTTGATGACATCGTTGTTACCATTCTGTGCAAAGCAATTATCGGGAAGTTTATCGAGTTTGAATTTTTCTTTGAAATACCTGGGGTTACTTGATTTATAACTGTCAAATAACACTTTGATGTCGCCCAGTTTCGATTTGGGATCAATCTGATTCCAGTTCGTGATCTTACCGGTAAAAATATCGCGGATTGTTTCAAAATAAAGATTCGAGTCGGGGTTTTCACGGTTCACGATCAACGCCACGGCATCGTATGCAATCCGGGTTGTTTTGGGGATGATCTGCTGCCCTTTCAGGAAATTTTCTTCCGAAGCAGTCAGTTTACGGTTGGTGATGATCACCGGGAAGGAATCCTTCAGGAATCCGTTCAGGATATCCACCTCGTTGGAATAAAAAGTATCCAGCTTGGCATAGGTGTAGAGCGATTCGAAAGCATAAATCTGTGCGTCCATGAGCAGACGGTACGATTCATCGATCCCCACCTTGATTTTCCCGGTGGTCGGAGTATCGACCTCCTTCATGGGATCTGTTCTGCCGCAGCCACTCAAAAGGACAGTAACTGACAATAAAACAACAGAAAGCCATCTCGTTAATTCTCTTTTCCTGGGCATATTAATGTTTAATAAACGGAATTATCTGATACAGAACACAAATATAAGCAGATTTATTTTCCCTTTGTCAAGTTTTCAGAAGGGTTTTTAATCTTCTTCTTCATTTGTGCGATCCTTGGTCAGGATACGTACCAGTCGATAAGCACCGTAAAGAAAGAGAAAAATGGCAAAAATGACTTTCAGCTCTTTTTGCATAAAGCTGAACCGGGAGCTAACCAGCACAAAAACCCCCAGGAAGAAATAGAGAGTGACAACGGCTATTGCGAAGTATTTATAAACTCTTTTCATTAGTGAGGTAATTGAACCTGCCAGTAAGGAAGTTCGGTTTGAGAATCCCGTTGTTCCCAGAAAGCGGGGGTTACTTCTTTTCCGTCTTGCCGGTGAAGGCGATGCCCGTATACGGCAATGACCGGATTAAACAGCACATCGGTCACCCCGATCACCCAGGTCTCGAGAGGAGTGCCGTCTTTGGCTTTTTCTCTCTCTGCTTTCACTTCATAGCCATTCAGGGTGAGCAATTCCCGGAGGAAATCTTTCCGTGCTTCGGAAATCCCGGCTCCTGCAACCGAACAACGGATCCCTTCGATTTCCGTTACCTGGTGTTTCCCTTTTAATGTTACCATAATCAGGTTACTTTTCGATTAATAGATACCAATACTCAGTTGACGGATCATTTCATACAGCGGGCTGGCGAATCCGATGATGGCAATGCCAGCCAGGCAGATCACCAGTCCCAGACGGGAATAACCGTCGCTTTTGAAATAGGGGATCGGCTGATCGCTTTTGTTCAGAAACATGGCTTTCACCACCAGCAAATAGTAATAAAGTGAGATGATCGTATTCAGAACGGCGATTAAAACCAGGATGAATAATCCCTGACTGGCTGCGGCGGTGAACAGGAAGAATTTTCCGAAGAACCCTGCCACGGGTGGGATACCGGCCAATGAGAAGAGAGCCAGCATCATGGTGAGGCTGAGGTTAGGATTGGTCCGGTAAAGACCGTCGTAGTCGCTGATATTTTCTTTCCCGGTGCGGTTGGAGATAATGGAAACAACACCAAAAGCGGCCAGGTTGGAAAAAATGTAGATCATGACGAAATAGATCATCGTGGTCATCCCCAACTGACTTTGCCCGATAATCCCGAGGAGGATAAAACCAGCCTGCGAGATGGAGCTGAATGCCAGGAATCGTTTCAGGTTCTGCTGACGCATCGCAAACAAGTTACCAAGAGTCATGGTGATGATGGCGATGATATAAATCACATCGCGCCACAACAAGGCCATCTTGGCGAACACGGTATAAAGAAGGATCGTAAAGATGAAGACTGCAGCGCCTTTAGAGATGACGGAGAGATAAGAAGAAACATTCACCGGAGCTCCTTCGTACACATCGGCTGTCCATAAGTGGAACGGAACCAGGGAGATCTTGAAAGCCATTCCGGCAAAGAAGAAGATGAACGCCAGCACCTGGAGAGGAGTTCCGGTGATGGCAGCGCCTACTTCTTCGAAATAAAGCGTTCCGAGAGTTCCATAGATCATGGAGAGCCCGTAGAGCAGGATTCCGGAAGAGAGAGCCGAAATAAAGAGGAACTTCACCCCGGCTTCCGCTGATTTTTCCTTAAACCGTTCGTATGCTGCCAGTGCGGCAATAGGCAGGGAAGCCAATTCGAGCCCGAGGTAGAACATCATGAAATGTCCTGATGAGATCATGTATTGCATCCCGATCAGGGTGGAGATGATCAGAATGAAAAACTCGCTGACTTTCTCACTGTTTTCCGGCTTTTTCAGCCAATCGACCGATTGTATCAGCACGATCAGCGCTCCGACATTCAGAATATTCTTCATTAATTCGGTGAGCGGGGATGTGGCGTACATCCCTCCGAACAAGGATCCTGTCGGTCCGGGAATAAAGCCGATGACCGTCACGGCTGCAAAAAGCAGGATAGCGGGAAGAATGATCCGCTGTTTACGGCCGACGGGTAAAATTATCTCTACCACCAGAAGGATTACTGCGATCAGTACCAGCAGTAACTCATGTCTCATGATCAGCATAGTAGTGTTTTTTTGCTAATATTAATTTATTGGTCCGGCCATCATCAGTTTCTGAATGATCGGGCCAAGTCCGTTATTGATCATTTCTGATAACCACAAGGGTGCCAGACCGATAGCCGTGATGGCGACGATCAAAACGCCGGTGCTTAATCTTTCATGCCATTTTGCGTCAGTAAGAAGCTCATATTCAGGCTTTTTAATCTTTCCTAGCAGCAGGATGCCAATCACGCGGAGGATGTACACAGCGGTCACGACAATAGAGGCGCATGCGATAATGGTGAGGATTCTGTGGAAGGTATCCGGATGTTGGAAAGCACCGACGAAGATGGTCATTTCTGCAACGAAACCGCTGAATCCCGGAAGTCCGAGGGAAGCGAGACCGGCGATCACGTAAGCCACGGCCAGGAACGGCAGCACTTTCATCAATCCGCCCATTTCGTTGATATAGCGGGTGTGGGTTCTGCCATAGATCATCCCGATCAGGGCAAAGAAGAGGGCTGTCATGAGGCCGTGGGAGATCATCTGCATCACGGCTCCGTTCATGGCTGTCTGGTTGAACATCAGAATCGCGAACAGCACCATTCCGCAATGGCTCACAGAAGAGTAGGCGTTGATGTATTTAAGGTCTTTCTGCCAGAGGGCGCCAAAGGCTCCGTAAATGACGCTGATGGTAGTCAGGATCAGAAAAATCCAGGCCATTTCATGGGCAGCTGCGGGAAGAAGGAACACGGCTACTCTGAAACAGCCATATCCTCCAAGTTTCATCAGTACGCCGGCGTGAAGCATAGAAACGGCGGTAGGTGCAGAAGCATGGCCGTCGGGTGACCAGGTATGGAATGGGAAAAGAGCGCCCAGTACTCCAAACCCGACAAAGAGCATAGGGAAGAAGAGCCGCTGTGCCTCGATGGGGATGTTGGCTTTGGCCACTTCCAGTAATTCAAACGTAAAAGGTCCGCCGGCCGGGTTAGAGTTGAAATACAACCCCAGTAATCCGGGGATGATGAGGGCAGAACCGCCCATCAGCATCAACGTCAGCTTCATGGCTGAATATTCTCTCGGACCGCTGCCCCAGATACCGATCAGGAGGTACATCGGGATCACCGCCAGTTCGTAGAAAAGGAACATGGTGAACAGGTCGGTGGAAATGAAGAAACCGAATACACCGCTGACGAGAAGAATCAGGGAAGTAAAGAATTCCTTGGGCAGGTCATCGAGTTCCCAGGAAGCGAAAATCCCGGCGAAGATCACGATCGAAGTCAACCCGATCATGGCAACGGAGATGCCATCGACTCCCAGGCTGAAATGAATGTTCAGGCTCTCGTACCATATCCAGTTCGAGGTGAACAGCATTTCGGCTGTATTCCCGGCAGCCCGTTCGGCCAGGAACAAGAAGATCAGAACTCCGGCGGTAACCAGTTGCAGTCCCATGCCAACGGCCGAGATCACCCGGGTCTGTTTCTGTTCCTTCGAAAGAAGGATCCCAACGATGGTAAGTATCGGGATGATAATAAATAGAAGCAGGATATTCATTCTTTCAACGGTTTAATTGGTCCATAAATAGATGAAGATCAACGCCAGCAGGATCACGCTGGAAACAAAGGTGAGGGCATATTGCTGAAGTTGCCCTGACTGGAATCCTTTGATCCGGTTGGATGTTTGATTCGTCACATAAGAGAGGCCGTTCATAGCGCCGTCGACAATATGGCGGTCGAACCATGCAACGGGCCTGGAGATATAGTTGAAGATGATCTTCTTGGTGACAAAAAGATAGACCTCATCAATATAGAATTTGTGATAAGCGGCAGTATAGAATCCCCTGAACCATTTAGCGACTTTGTCAGGCCAGGTTGTTACTTTGAGGTACATCAGGGTTGCTATTCCGATACCGATAAGGGCAACCAGCACAGCGGGGACGGCGACCTGCCATTCCAGGTGACTTTCAAACGGTATGCGGTCGGTGGAAATGAAATCGGAAAAGGGGATGAATCCTGCTGCAGCGGCGCCGATGGCCAGTAACATTAACGGGATGGTCATCACCTTCGGGGATTCGTGCGGAGTATGTTCGTACTGGGTATCTTTTCCCCAGAAGATGTTGTAATAAAGGCGGAACATGTAGAAAGCGGTAAGTCCGGATACCAGGATCATGATGATGTAGATGACCGGATTTCCATGCATGGCAGCCGCCAGGATTTCATCTTTGCTGAAGAATCCTGCCAGAGGGGGCACCCCTGCAATAGCGAGGCAGGCGATCAGGAAGGTTGCGTGGGTAATAGGTAACCTTTTGTGCAGGCGTCCCATGTCGTACATGAAGTTACTGTGTACGGCATGAATGATGGCGCCGGCACCGAGGAAGAGGAGGGATTTGAAGAAGGCATGGGTAAAGAGATGGAACATGGAAGCCATGTATCCCAATCCTTCGTGTCCGCCAAAACCGGATACCCCGAGAGCCGTCATCATCATACCGATCTGCGACATGGTGGAATAGGCCAGCACCCGTTTGATATCGAACTGTGTACAGGCTATGACGGCCGCAAACAACGATGTGAAGGCGCCCACCCAGGCGACTACCGTAAGGGATATCGGTTCAGCTGTGAAGATGGGGAACATACGTGCTACCAGGAAAACACCGGCGACCACCATGGTAGCAGCATGGATCAACGCCGACACAGGCGTCGGACCTTCCATGGCATCGGGCAACCAGATATGTAGTGGGAACATGGCCGATTTACCGGCGCCGCCTATGAATACGAAGATCATAGCCCAGGTCATGACCGACAAACCCAGGAAAGTAGCGGCTGGTGGCGTTCCGATAGCCGGTCCGGTCGGGCTGGTCAGGGTGATGAAATCAAATGTCCCCGTGAAGACCGACAGCAGCAGGATCCCGATCAGGAATCCCAGGTCGGCAAAACGGGTGACAATGAATGCTTTTTTGGAAGCGGCCACTGCGGTATCCCTCTCGTAGTAGAATCCGATCAGGAGGTAGGAAGAAACGCCCACCAATTCCCAGAAAATGTACATCTGGAAGATGTTGGTCGCCACCACCAGTCCAAGCATCGAAAAGCTGAACAGGGAGAGGAAGGAGAAAAACCGATGGTATCCCCTCTCTCCTTTCATATATCCGATGGAGTATACATGGACCATAAAGGAGACGGTAGTAATGACCAGCAGCATCATGACCGAGATGGGGTCAAGCAGAACACCCATATCGATGTGCAGCTTCTCGCTGAATCTCAGCCATACGGAATTGTATCCGATGATTTGCTGAAAGGCATCTCCCGACCTTCCGACCACGAAGAAATACTTCCAGGCGGTATACCAGGAGAGCAGGAAAGAGATGCCGAGGCCGGAGGTTCCGACGATGCCGGAAACGATGGGTTTGAACTTATGCCCGACAAGCCCGATGAGTACGAACAAAATCAGCGGGATCAGCAGGATCCAGACGGTGTAAGTGAAATCGAACATATGCCTAGTTTACTGTTAACACTGTTAATATTTCATCTCATTGATCTTCTCCACATCAATATTTTTCATGCGCCGGTAGATATTCAGGATGATGGCGATGGCGATGGAAGCTTCGGCAGCAGCCACGGCAATGATAAAGATGGTGAAGAACATCCCTTCCAATTGGCCGGGATAGAGAATTCGGTTGAATGCCACGAAGTTGATGCCCACAGAATTCAGGATCAACTCAGTGGACATCAGCATGGTGATCAGGTTCTTCCTGACCAGGAAGCCGAAAATCCCCACGAAGAACATGATGGTGGAAACGACCAGAAACCATGTGATTGGAATACCTTCGAACATAGGACTATTTAATTAGATTGATCTTCTTGTTTCTTTGCCAAAACGATAGCTCCGATCATGACGGCCAGCAGCAGGATACTGATTACTTCAAACGGAAGGGCGTATCCATATTTTCCGGTGTTCAGCAAATTTTCACCGATCGTCCTGACTTCCGTGCGTTCAATGTTCGTGGAGGTAGCCTGAAAATTCGTCTGCAGGATGACCACCAGGGTCATCACCGCTCCGAAAGCAGATACCACTCCGGCATAAAGCGCTTTTTTCCAACCCGGGGACGGAAGTCGGTCACCGATATGGCTGGTGAGCAGAATCGAGAAAATGATCAGAACTACGATACCTCCTGCGTACAACGCAAGTTGAATGGCAGCCATGAAGTTGTACCTGAGCAGGAAATAAAGCCCTGCGGTCGATACCAGGACAAACAACAAGTAGGTTGCTGCCCGCAGGATCTTCCGGCTGGTCACCGTCAATATGGAACAAACGATGATGATGGCCGAGAAGAAAAAGAACATGAATTGATTGCTCGTCATTCTTCAATACCTTTAATAATAGTTGAACCTGGTTTATTCAGAATTTTTGTCAGTTTAGCCCTGTCGTATACGGCTTGTTCAAATTCCTGTCCGAAAACAAGCGCATTGGAGGGACAGTTCTTGATGCAGAGGCCGCAGAAGGTGCACATCGACAGGTGATAGATATGCTTGTCGATAACTCTCACCTTTTTCCCATCAGGGGCATCGATCCGCTTGGAGATTACCTCTATGGATCCGTTCGGGCAGTTGACCATGCAAATACCGCAACCCGTGCAACGATGTTCATTGTGTTCGTTGTGCGGCATGATCACTTCTCCTTTGTACCGGTCGTACATCTTGAGTTTCTTCCGGTTTTCGGGATACTGTTGGGTGACAATGGCTTTCGGGCTGAAGAAGTATTTTCCCGTGACACTCATCCCAACCAGCAACGATTTAACGCCGCTGAACAAGTCGGTAAAATATTTTGTGAAGTTGCTCATAGTCTGTTAAAAATGCCAACCCATTAATACTAAAAATGACATGATGAGGATATTGACCAGGTTGATGGGGAGCAAGTATTTCCACTCCAGGGTCAGCAACTGGTCAATTCTCAGGCGCGGGAAGGTCCATTTGAACCACATGATCACCCAGATCACGAAGAATGTCTTTCCGATGAACCAGATGAAAGGCGGAATAAAGTCCATGACGTGGTTGAATCCCTCCAGCCCCGTGATATGAAATGGCATCCATCCGCCGAGGAACACGGTTGCCGCGATGGCAGAAGCAATGAACATGTTCATGTACTCAGCGACATAAAAGAGGCCGAATTTGATCCCCGAATATTCGGTATGGTATCCGGCGGTCAATTCCGAGTCGGCTTCTGCAAGGTCAAAGGGTCCGCGGTTGACTTCCGCCGTACTGGAGATCAGGAACAGGATGAAGGCGATGATAGCGGGAATATGTCCCCGGAAGATGAACCATCCGGCTGCTTGCAGTTCTACGATCTCGGAGAATTTCATGGTCCCGGCCAGCACGATAATCGTCATCAGGGAAAGTCCCACAGAAAGTTCGTAGCTGATGATCTGGGCTCCGGAACGCATGCCTCCTACGAGTGAATATTTGTTATTACTGGACCACCCGGCAAGCAGGTAGCCGATGACGCCCATAGCGGAAACTGCCGTTACGAAAAGGATCCCGATATCGAGATCGATCGCGTGCAGTGCCGGGCCGAAAGGAATGGCAGAGAGGGCCAGGAATGAGACGATAACGACGATGAAGGGCGCCAGGTTAAACAAAAACTTGTCGCATTGTTTGATGGGAATCAGCTCCTTCATCATCAATTTGACAAAGTCGGCGATGGTCTGGAAGAAGCCATAAAGTCCGACCCGATTGGGTCCGATACGGTTTTGCATAAAGGCGCAGACCTTTCGCTCGGCGTAGACCAGGAACAGTCCCATCACGGCGAAAAAGAGAAGGTAGCCAAGTCCGATGAGGACCCATTCAATCGTCACCGCCCACGCAGGAGCCATGGCTCCTCTCAGGAACTCGTCAACCCACTGGAAAAATGTGGTAAGATCGTAAATGTTGAATGTCATAAGAAAACGCTGTTATCTGTCAATATCAGGAATAACCAGGTCAAGGGAGCCAAAAATGGCGATCAGGTCTGCGATCTTGAAGCCGCTGGTGATTTTATTCAGGACTCCCAGGTTGCAGAATCCCGGGGAACGGAATTTCATCCGGTACGGGTTCTTATTGCCATCGCTGATGACATACACACCCAGCACTCCACGGGCTGTTTCCACACGCTCGAAATATTCGCCGGCCGGGAGTTTGATGATCGGCTTCATCTTCGCGGAATAATCGCCGGCAGGAATGTTGTCGATCAGCTGCTCAATAATGTTCATGGATTCCCGCATTTCGTGCATCCTGACCATATAACGGGCGAAGGTGTCGCCTTCGGGGATGAGGACTTCGTTAAATGTAACTTTATCGTATGCGCTGTAAGGATGATGTTTTCTTACGTCGCAGGATAATCCCGAAGCGCGTGCCGTCGGGCCCGTCACTCCCCAGTCAATCGCATCTTCTTTCGTCAGAATCCCGACATTTTTGGTACGTTGCTGGAAGATGACATTGCCGGTAAGAATGCGGTCATATTCTTTAATTTTCTTGCGGAAATACTTGATAAAGGCTTTGGTATTTTTCTGAAATTCAGGGTGAATATCCCTCATCAGTCCACCGGGGGTATAATAGCTCTGCAGCATACGGCCACCGGTTGATTGTTCGAAGATATCCAGAACCTTTTCGCGGTCGCGGAACCCGTACATGTAACAAGTAGTAGCTCCAAGGTCATTGGCAAAGGTACCGAAGAACAGCTGGTGCGAGGCGATACGGTTAAGCTCATCCATAATGGTCCGGATATACTTAACACGTTCGGGAACCTCAACTTCCAGGGCATTTTCCACGAGCAGGCAAACCGCGTGGTTATTCATGTGTGCCGAGAGATAATCCATCCGGTCGGTAAGATGGATGATCTGCGGATAAGTGTCCTTCTCGCACATCTTTTCGATACCCCGGTGGATATAACCGCAATGGGGTTGGAGGTTTTCCACGATCTCACCTTTCAGTGAAACCACCAGCCGGAGTACCCCGTGAGTCGATGGATGCTGGGGCCCGATATTAATATGGTAATCCTGCACCTCGATATCTTGCACCCGGGAATTGATTATTTCTTCCATACGTTACAGTTCAACGATATTAACCTCATCAACATAGTCTTTGCGCAAGGGGTACCCTACCCAGTCTTCGGCAAGGAAGATTCTGCGCATGTCGGGATGACCCTTGAAAAAGATCCCGAACAAGTCGAAAACTTCCATCTCATGCAGGATCGCCCCACTCCATATATCACTCAGTGTATCGAAACAGGGCTTTTCGCGGTCAGTGGTCTTCACCTTGACTTCCAGCATGTGCTTCTGTTTCGTGGATTCGAAAAGATAAACCACCCCGAGTTCCTTCCCCCAATCTACTCCGGAAAGACAAAGCAGCGAATCGAACAAAAGGTCAGGGTCGTTTTTCAGCTGAAGCGCCAGGGCATGGAGATTATCAGCCGCGACGGTAACAGCCGTGAAATCTCTGGTCTCTTCCGATTGCAATCCCGGAACGAGTCCCAGTACTTTCTCTTTAAGTTTTTCTCTGTCCATTTTATAGTATTTACTTTCTGGTCTGAAAAGAAAAAAACAGTCTGACAAAGTCAATCTGTTTTTATTTTCTTATGGAAGGGAACATGGTCGTGAGCTTGATTTTCCGTTGAAGTTGCATAATACCATATATAAAGGCTTCAGGCCGGACCGGACAACCCGGGATATAAACGTCAACCGGCACAATCCAGTCAGCTCCACGAACTACATGATAAGAATTGTAGAAAAACGGTCCTCCGGAAATGGCACAAGCGCCCATGGCAATAACATATTTTGGTTCAGCCATTTCGTCATAAAGACGTTTCATAACCGGAGCCATCTTGTTCACGACGGTGCCGGCTATGATAAGGACGTCGGCCTGACGGGGGCTGGCCCTGAAAACTTCGATCCCGAACCGGGCAAAATCATGCCGGGCAGCGGAGGCCGCCATCATCTCAATCCCGCAACAACTGGTTGCAAAGGTCAAAGGCCAGATGGAATTGGAACGACCCCAGTCAACAATATCATCCAGTTTGGCGAGTACAATGTTACCACCTTTCTTACGGAACGATTCCAGGGTTTCGTTATCCTTGAAATCTTCCGTTTTCATGCTCTTAATCTTTATACCCATTTAAGTGCTCCTTTCCTCCAGGCATACAACAGTCCAAGACCTAATACAGTAAAGAAAATCACGATCTCGACAAACCCTGTCATTCCGGTTTGTTTCATGACGACCGCCCATGGGAAAATAAAGACGGCTTCAACATCAAACACCAGGAAAATGATCGCAAACAGGTAATAACCAACGTTGAACTGCAACCAGGTCAACCCTTCGGTCTGGATACCGCATTCGTACGGGTCGAATTTTTGAGGATTTGATGAAGAGGGGGCACAATAGTGGGCGAAAATCAGTGCGAATGCTACCAGGAATGCGCCCACAATGAAAAACAAGATCAAACTTTCAGGAGTCATAGTGTTAATTTATTAACAGCTGCGTGACAAAGTTAAAAAATTCCTTCGAATAAAGTGCTATCCCTTGCACAGAGAATTCTTTTTCAAGAAATTATCTGGCTGATAATCTTTCTCTTAGTATGAATTCATCCAATACACGCCGGTTTTGGTGATCAAAGGCGGAATATTTCAGTCCCAGAGGGAAGACCATTATCTTTGCAGGAAATTCAGAAAAAAGATGTTACATCGTTGCGTACAAACCGGTTTGATCCTGGTCTTTCTTCTGTTCCACCTCACGGGCCGGACACAGGGCAGGCAACCGACCGATTCCGGAAGTACGATGACAAGCTGCCGGAGTGCCTACCTTGTTCCACCCGGCTATCATTCCTATGAAGAGATTATCGCCCTTGCTGACAGTCTTGCTGAACATTTTCCTTCGATCTGCCGGAAAGTGCAGTACGGAACCTCCATCGAAGGACGGGAACTTGTTGCGTTGAAAATCAGTGATAATCCGGAAATAAACGAGACGGAGCCGGAAGTGATTTTCGACGGCGGATGTCATGGAGATGAGATCGGTGGGGCCGAGAACCTGATCAGGTTTGCCCGGGATCTTTGCCTGGGATATGGCGCCGATACGCTCATCACCGGGCTTATCGACAGCCGGGAAATCTGGTTATACCTGATGGTCAACCCCGACGGACGGGTCCACATGAGCCGGTTCAATGCCTCCATGGTAGACCTCAACCGCGATTACGGATTTATGGACGATCTTTCCGGCGGAAGTACTGGACCCTATTCTCAACCGGAAACCAAAGCCTTGCGAAACTGCATCCTCGATCATTGTTTCTCTGTTTACATCAGTTACCACAGTGGCATGCAGCAGGCTGCTTACCCGTGGGCATACCGGAAAGAGTCGGCCCCCGACATGCCGAACTTCTGGACATTGTCAAAGAACTATGCTGAAACCAGTCTTTACTCCTATCTTGAATACGGGCAATCGTACACCATCATGTACCAAACCAACGGGATGTCGGTAGATTTTGCCTATGGTACGGCAGGGTTGTGCTGTTTTACGTTGGAATTGTCGGTCGATAAACGACCTTCCGATCCGCTTCAGTATTACGCCCTGAATTATCCGGCCATGCTGGAGATAATCCGGCAATCGGGATGGGGCGTTGAAGGGGTGGTGACCGATTCCGTTACCGGGGCTCCGGTGGAAGCATCTGTCTACGTTGATTATTTCTACCCGGCTTATAACGATCCCGGCAATGGAGATTTTCATAAGTACCTGATTCCCGGTCACCATACCCTGAAAGTTACCGCCAACGGATACAAGACGCGGGAAGGAATTGCTTTTACGGTTCCGGGGCAAGGGGCTGCCATCGTAAACATCTCCCTGACGCCCGATTCGGGATGGTACGCCCGACGGGTGCTCAGTTGTTATTTTCCCGAAGACAAGCCGGTGGATGAATGTTACACACCGGGGGCGTTGGGTTCTCCCGATAACATCTTTTATTCTCTGGGAAATGGCGGATGGATTATCCTGGATATGGGTGATACCATCCCCGATATGGAAGGGGATGATCTGGCCGTTTACCAGGCAGGGTCACAGCCCGAAGGATACCGGTGCTATGCTTCCACCAGCATGGATGGACCGTGGACGCTCCTTGGCGAAGGATCCGGTAATGCCGCCTTTGATCTGAATGTCAGCGGCAGCGCCAGATATATCAAAATAACCGACGATGGCGACAACTCCTCCTCCGGGGCGGATGCAGGTTTTGACCTTGATGCCGTGAAGGACCTTACCCCTCACCTGACTTCCGTTTCTTCAGCCCCCTCCGACCGGCCTCATCCTGCCGGCAACATGATCAGCATCTATCCCAATCCCGGTACCGGTCAATTCACGGTGCATTATAACGACCCGTCTGATGCCCGGTTTTCCGTTTCCGATCTTACCGGAAGAACGCTGGTCACCATGCAACTTACGGGTCCCGGGGCATTGCTGGATCTTTCTTCTTTCCCCGATGGCGTTTATTTTTACCGATCAGAGGCCGGCAGAACGACCGAAACCGGAATGATCCTGAAAATGCACTAATTTTGCAAGCTGGCTGCTGAATACTCTTATACGATGATCACCCTTGATAATACCTTAATATCTGATGACCTCAAAGAGGTCTGTTTTTTCTGTGACCTGAAGAAATGTCATGGCGCCTGTTGCGTGGAAGGCGACGGCGGCGCTCCCCTGGAAGAAGAGGAAGTCTCGCAGTTGGAAGACTACTTTGATGAAATCCGCCCGTTCATGGAACCGGCAGGTATCATGGAAGTGGAGTCAAACGGGCTTTTTGATTACGATGCCGAAGGAAAATTTGTAACCCCGCTCATTAATGGAAGGGAGTGTGTCTTTGTTTTTTATGATGAAGGCATTGCGGGCTGTGCCATTGAAAAAGCCTTTCTGCAGCACAGAATCCCTTTCCGGAAACCGGTTTCGTGCCATCTTTATCCCATCCGGATCACTCGTACCACTTTTTCCGATGCGTTGAATTATCACAAATGGGATATCTGCCGGAGTGCACTGGTCAAAGGAAATAAGGAAAAAATGCCCCTCTATCTTTTCCTTGGAGACGCGTTAATCCGGAAATACGGCCGGAAATGGTACAACCGGCTCGTTAAGCTACTCCGTTAGCCGTTCGCAGCATATCCAGGCTCGTTTTCTTCGTAACAGCCATCGCCGCGAATTCTTTATCCATCATAAACAGACCACCTTTATCGGCTCCGGCCAGTTTAATCTGATCAAGGATCTGCCGTACGGTGCTTTCCTCTTCTATCTGTTCCGTGATGTACCACTGCAGGAAATTGGCGGTGGTAAAATCGCTCTCTTTCTGACAGATAGCATAAACCTCGTTGATCGAAGCGGTGATGTATTCTTCATGCTTCAGCACTTCCCGGAACATTTCGGCCAGGTCATTAAAAACCTTCTGAGGTGCTTCCAACGCCTGTACCGTCGCCATTCCTCCGCGGTCATTCAGGTAATGAAGCAGTTTCAACATGTGAACCCGTTCTTCTTCCGTCTGAATGAACAGCCAGGCAGCAGCGCCGGGAAACCCGTTCTGTTCGGCCCATGAAGCCATGGAAAGATAAATCCGTGAAGAATGTTCTTCCTTTTTGATCTGTTCATTGATCGCCTTTTCTACATTTTTTGAAATCATAGCCGTTTTGTTTTCGTACCAAATATATGAAGAATCCGACATACATAAAACAAAGGGCAGAAAAAATATCCTGCCCTCCGTAATAAAACCTGATATCTGTGATTTAGCCCTTCAGCGCTTCGGCGCCCGAAACGATCTCGAGGAGTTCGTTGGTAATGGCTGCCTGACGAGCTTTGTTGTATGAAATCTGAAGATTACGAAGCAGATCCCTGGCATTATCTGTTGCCTGCTGCATAGCCGTCATACGGGCCCCTTGTTCAGAGGCGAAGGAATCGAGGACCGCCTTATGGAACTGGATACGTAACGATTTGGGTAACAGTTCTTTCAGCAGAATTTCCTGGTTGGGTTCGAAGATATAGTCAGCTGCCACCTTTTTCCCGGTCCCGGCAGGAGTTTCCTGTGGAAGCACAGGCAGGTACTGCTCCCGGATGAGTCGTTGGGTAGCTGCATTTTTAAACTGATTATACACCAGAACGATTCTGTCGTATTCTTTATTAACAAAGGCTTTCATCAGTTTTTCGGCAAAACCGGAAACATTTTCGTATGAAACATTCTCATAGATCTCATCCCACGAGTCTGCAACATTGAATTTCCGTTTTTTGAAGAATTCCGTAGCTTTTCTTCCGACAGTGATCAAAGTCACGTTATTTTGGCGGTACTGTTCTCCGTATTGTTCCGTCATCATCTGCTGTGCAGCTTTGATGATATTGGAATTGAATGCACCGCAAAGTCCGCGGCTGGAAGTAAATACCACCAGGAGGATCCGGTTTGGTTTACGATCTTCGGAATATACGCTTCCGGTCCCGTTTTCTGCCGATGCGCTCAGGTTTTGCATGATTTCACGCAATTTGGCGGCATACGGCCGAAGTTTGAGGATGGCATTTTGAGCTCTCCTCAACTTCGAAGCAGCCACCATTCGCATCGCGTTGGTGATCTGCTGTGTCGATTTGACCGACACTATACGTATCCGAACCTCTTTCAGTCCCGGCATGCTGTAATATTATTTTTTCTCTTCGTATTTCTTTGAAATATCCACTGCGACTTTTTCCATGATGGCTACATCTTCGTCCGGGAGTTTCCCTTCCAGCAGATGTTGCAAGACGTCCTGATGATGAATCGTCAGGAAATTCAGATATTCCGTTTCAAAATTAGTGACTCTTTTCACCGGTATATTCCTGAGCAGTCCGCGTGTACCACAGAAGATGATCGCAATCTGTTGTTCTACGGGCATGGGAGCATACTGTGGTTGTTTCAGAATTTCCACGTTACGTGCTCCTTTTTCAAGAACGGCTTTGGTGGAGGCATCGAGGTCGGATCCGAACTTGGCAAATGCTTCGAGTTCGCGGTATTCGGCCTGGTCGAGTTTCAGGGTACCTGCCACTTTCTTCATGGATTTGATCTGTGCTTTTCCACCGACCCGTGACACGGAGATCCCGACATTGATAGCCGGCCGGATACCCGCATTAAAGAGGTTGGTTTCGAGGAAGATCTGACCATCGGTGATCGAGATCACGTTGGTCGGGATATAGGCTGACACATCACCGGCCTGTGTTTCGATGATAGGAAGTGCCGTGAGTGATCCGCCTCCTTTCACCAGATGTTGGATGCTGGCGGGTAAATCATTCATGTTGCGAGCGATATCATCCGAAGAAATGATTCTGGCGGCGCGTTCCAGCAAGCGTGAATGGAGGTAAAACACGTCACCCGGGTAAGCTTCACGTCCGGGTGGGCGGCGCAGCAACAGGGAGACTTCGCGGTAAGCAACAGCCTGTTTCGAGAGGTCGTCGTAGATCACGAGGGCGGAGCGTCCTGAATCCCGAAAGAATTCGCCGATAGCGGCCCCGGTGAAGGGAGCATAGAATTGCATAGCGGCCGGTTCGGAAGCGGTTGCTGCAACGACCACGGTATATGCCATCGCACCTTTTTCTTCGAGTGTTCTGACGATATTGGCCACGGTAGAACCCTTTTGGCCGACTGCCACATAGATGCAATAGACCGGGTCACCTTTTTCAAAATTCTTTTTCTGGTTGATGATGGTATCGATCGCGATAGCGGTTTTACCCGTCTGACGGTCGCCGATGATCAATTCACGCTGTCCGCGTCCGATGGGGATCATGGCATCAACAGCCTTGAGTCCTGTTTGCAATGGTTGGTTTACCGGCTGGCGGAAAATGACTCCCGGCGCTTTGCGTTCGAGGGGCATTTCATAGCGGGGGCCTTCGATCTTTCCTTTTCCATCGATGGGATCACCCAGGGTTGTGATGACACGTCCGAGAAGACCTTCACCTACTTCGATGGAAGCGATCTTGCGGGTACGGCGGGCAATATCGCCTTCTTTGATTTCGACGGATTCACCCAGCAACACGGCGCCGACGTTATCCTCTTCGAGGTTAAGCACAATCGCTTTCAGGCCGTTTTTCTCAAATTCGATCAATTCGCCCGATTCGGCGTTATTCAGTCCGTAGATGCGTGCAATTCCGTCACCCACCGTCAAGACTGTTCCGATCTCCTCCAGTTCTGCTTCATTCTGATATCCTGCCAGTTCTTTGCGAAGGATAGCGGTAATTTCAGCGGGTTTTATCTGTGCCATATCAGAATTCTTTAATATATAAGTTAACTTTTGCGATGCTCCTCTTCAGCCGTTCAATCTGATGGCTGACGGATGCATCGTATTGTTTATCTTTCCAGTAGAGTACGAAGCCTCCGATAAGTTCCGGATCAACCGTACCAGAGATATCGACCGTTGCCCGGGAGTAGTTCGTCATGATCTCAATGATCCGCTTGCGTGATTCTTCTGTAAGCGGGGCGGCTGATTTGAAGGTGACCGGGAGGATATTCATATAATCCTGATACTGTTCGACAAATTCGGCGGCTATTTCGGGGATAAATGGTTCTCTTCTCCTTCTGACAAGCAGAATCATGAAAGAGAGGGTCAATTCCGAGATCTCTTTTGAAAACAGGCCCGTGATGATCTTTTCCTTTTTTTTGGTTTGAATGATCGGGCTTTTGAGTAACAACCGGAAGTCTTTGCTTTCCCTGCAGACATTATTCAGGAGCAGTACATCCTTGTACACCGCTTCCAGTGATTGCTGTTCAACGGCAAATTCGAACAGCGACCTGGCATATCTGACGGAGACCTGTGTACTCTTCATCGGTTTCGGTTTAATTGAATTTTACTTCGTCAAGCAGTTGTTTGATGAATTCTTCCTGTTTTTTGGGATCAGAAAGCTCTCGTCTCAGCAGTTTTCGTGAAACCTCCAATGACATTTCGGCCAATTGGTTTTTCAGTTCCGTCATGGCAGCCATTTTCTCATTATTGATGCTTTCCCTGGCGGCCTGGACGATACGGGTTGCTTCTTCAGAGCCTTTTACGCGTGATTCTTCGATGATGCTGTCGCGCACTTTCCGCGCATCAGCCAGGATGACATCACGTTCGTTCTTTGCTTCCCGGAGCAACTGTTCATTGCTGAACTTCAACTGTTTCATTTCTTCCCTGGCCTGATCAGCAGCGTGAAGCGCATCATGGATGGACGTTTCGCGCTCTTTCAGAGCCTTCATGATTGGTTTCCAGGCAAATTTCCCCAGGATGAACACCAGCAAAAGAAACGACAGTGTCATCCAGAAAATCAGTCCCAAACCCGGCGTGATCAGTTCCATAATCTTTTATTTTTTTTGTTAAACCCTTACCCTTTACCAGGTCGGACCGGGCAAAGGGTAAGGGACACCGGGCCTGTCAACCAACCGCTGACCTGACCGGCATGTGCTGCATACTTAGATAAAGAGGATAAGCAGGCAGACGACAATAGCAAAAAATGCAACACCTTCGACGAGAGCGGCGGCGATGATCATGTTCGAACGGATATCACCTACTGCTTCGGGCTGGCGCGCAATGGATTCCAGGGCGCTCTTACCGATGTTACCGATACCAAGACCGGCACCGATCACAGCGATTCCTGCTCCTAATCCGGCTCCCATTTTTGCGATGGCGGCAAAATCACCGGCCAGCTGCAACAAGATTGCTAAAAATTCCATGTTTGTTGTTTTAATGATTGATTAGTATTCTGATTGATCAATTGCTTTATTCATGTTAATGTTTCTCCGGTTCCACCATGGCCAGCCCGAAATAGAGCGCCGACAGCAGGGTGAACACATATGCCTGGATGAATGCCACCAGCAGTTCGATAAGACTCATAAAGAGCATGAACGCGACGGAGACGACCGAGACCCCGTAACCAAATCCGACACCAATCGCGCCAAAGATGAAGATCAGGCACACGAAGCCCAACTGAATGATATGGCCGGCCGTGATGTTGGCAAAGAGACGGATCATCAGGACGAAAGGTTTGGTGATGATGCCGATAATCTCCACGATAGGCATTAGTGGTAACGGAAACTTCAGCCACCAGGGTACGCCCGGCGTATTCACGATATCGATCCAGTAATGTTTGGTCCCCGTGAAGCTGGTGATAAAAAAAGTAAACACTGCCATCACCATCGTAACGGCAATGTTACCGGTGACATTGGCCCCTCCGGGAAAAATCGGGATCATTCCGAGGAGGTTATTTAAAAAGATGAAAAAGAAAATCGTGAGCAGGTACGGCATAAATTTTTCATACCGTTTCTCGCCGATCGAACTTTTTGCAATATCATCACGAACGAAGAGAATTATCGGTTCAAACAAAGACTGAACACCGGTGGGAGCTTCGCCTTTGTTTTTGCGGTATCCCTTTGCGACGGAAAGGAAGATGACCAGCATCAGGGCGACACTGAAAAAGAGGGCCAGGACCGTTTTGGTGATTGAAAAGTCATATACCTTCGGTCCGGTTATGCCTGCCAGATCTTCCCGGACGATCTTCCCTTTCTGGGGGCCTTCCGGCTGAAGAACAAATCCTTTGTAAGAATGGGTGGGATTATGAAAAGCTGATGACCAGAAGGCATAAAGGCTTCCATCGTAAAACAGAATGACCGGAAGGGGAACGATGATATGTTTTTCTCCGATGCCGGCGATATGCCATTCGTGGTTATCAACCACATGTTCCATGATCAATTCGCCGGCGTTGAACGATTCTTTTTCTTTTACTGCGGATGCGGTCTGACTTTCCATTGCGCTGACCGTCACCGTATCATTTTCGCCGGCATATGTTTGCCTGGGGACTGCCAGAAGTATCGTAAATAAGACCAGCAGGTTAAATAAACCGATGTTCCAGGTGAACCTCTTTATCATTTTATGACGTGGCATTTTTTCGAGGGTACAATATTACGAAAATTCGCTGAAAAGTGAAATCCGGGATGTCGGATTCCTGCTATTTCTTTCCCCCCGCGGGTGAATTTACCCAAAGGATGGCCCGGGTATCGATGTTCAGATAAACAATCGCAGCTCCGTAATCTTCCCAGTGTTCGGTGTCGTACCAGTACATGCCGGGAGCCAGGGTATCGAATTTGATATATCCGTTTTCATTGGTCACTCCTTCACTGAGGTAGAGATGTGACTGGAGGCTATCGGCTGAACCAGCCAGGTAAACCTTTTCCCAGGCAACAGCACCGTTCGGGCTCATCACACGCAAGGTCAACATTCCCGGAGTGGCTTCATCATTACTGCAAGACGTCAAGAATAACGAGGCATTCACGAGTACAAAAGCAAGAATCAGAATAACAGATTTCTTCATGTTCAGCATTTAAATCAGACTACAAAGTTAAAAATTTTGTAACATGTTTCTCTTTCCGGCGTCTATACAGGTTAAATTCTTTCCATCTTCCGGAATTTACTATCTTTGAGCGGTTAAAACATTCCGGACGATTAACCGTTAATAATAGAAAACCTACTTATGCGTGCATTTCCCTTTTCGTTGATTCGTTCCGGTTCCTTGTTCATTGCATTTTTCCTGTGTGTTTCTTCGGGTTTTTCGCAAAAATTGTGGACGCTTGAGGATTGCATCCAGTATGCTATGGACAACAACCTGGATATCAAGAAACAGATTCAGACGGTCCAGTCGAATAAGGCTTCTTTATTGCAGACAGGACTGAGCGCCCTTCCCACCCTCAATGCAGGGGCTTCCAACATCTGGAACTGGGGACAAACGATTGATCAGTATACCAACCAGTTTGCCACCACGAATGTAAGGAGTAACAACTTCAGTGTTTCCACCCAGGTAACGATCTTCAACGGACTTCAGAAGGTCAATACTATCCGGCAAAACCAGATCGACCTGATGGCCAGCAGGTATAACCTGGATGTCATTAAAAACAACATCTCCCTGTCGGTGGCCGGCTTTTACCTCGATATTTTGTTCAACTACGAACTGGTGGATGTCGCCCGTGCCCAACTGGCCATCACTCGTGATCAGGAAGACCGGATGAATAAACTGGTGGAAGCAGGTTCTTCCGCCAAAGGGGATTTGCTGAATATCCAGGCACAACGTGCTGCTGAAGAACTATCGGTGATCCAGGCCGAAAACAACCTGGAGATATCCCTGTTATCGCTCCAGCAGTTGATCGACCTGCCTGTATCAAAAGATTTTGCGGTAGAAAGGCCCAACCTGAAAATGGTCGATCCCCCTTCCGGGATGATCACTTCCGACCATATTTATGAACAAGCGCTTTCGTCGAGGCCCGAAATCAAAGAATCGGAACTGAAAGTCAAAAGCGCTGAAAAGGGAGTAGCTATCGCCCAGGGCGCCATGTCCCCCTCCCTCTATTTCGGCGGAACCTGGGCTACCGGTTATTCAGGGGCAGCCAAGGAGATCAATCCCAATATTGACCCTGTCACTACCCTTTACCCGGTCGGCATTACTCAAAATACCAGGGATACCGTTTGGGGATTCAACAATCAGTATTCATACCGGACCATCTCCTTCAATGATCAGTTTCACAATAACGACAACAAATCCCTGGGCTTCAGCCTGAATATACCCATTTTCAATGGATGGCAAGTCCATAACGCTGTTTCGCAGGCCAAGATCCAGAAAAATATCGCCGAGCTGAACCTGGAAACGCAAAAGCGGGAACTCCGGAAAATCATTGAACAGTCGTGGACCGACGCCACCGCCGCCCATAAGAAATTCTTTTCTTCGCAGGAAAAGGTGAGGGCACAGGAAGAATCCTTTAAGTACACGACCCAGAAATTTGATGTCGGGATGTCGACATCCTTCGATTATAACAACAGCAAAAAAGAGCTAACCACTTCCCAGTCGGAACTGCTTCAGGCAAAGTACGATTACATCTTCAAAATCACTATTCTAGACTTTTATATGGGTAATCCCATCCACATCGTACGTGAATAAAAATCCATTGATATGACTTCTGCTAAATCGAAAAAAAAGTTGTGGCTCATCATTGGTGGTGTGGTCATCCTGACCGTTATCATCATCCTGGCCGTTGTCAAAGGACAAAATACCGAAGGCGTCAAAGTAGCTACTGAAAAAGCAGCCAAAAGAACCATCACCCAAACCGTGTCGGCCAATGGCAAGATCCAACCGGAAAAAGACATCAAGATCAGCCCTTATATTTCAGGTGAAGTGATCGACCTGACAGTAAAAGAGGGAGATCAGGTAAAGAAAGGCGACCTGCTGGCCAAGATCGATCCCGAGATCTATATCTCTTCCTACGATCAAAGTGTTGCCAGCCTGAATACCCAGAAAGCCAACGAAGCCAATGCCCGTGCACGGCTTGCCCAGCTCAAGGCCCAGTATGATAATCTCCGGCTGACTTTTGAGCGCCAGCAAAAACTCTTTAACCAGAATGTGATTTCACAGGCTGACTTTGACCAGGCAAAAGCCTCTTTCGAAGTAGCCAAAGCTCAGGTCGCTGCCGGCGAAGAAGATATCCGGGCCTCTGAATACATGGTCAAGAGTTCGGAAGCGGCCATGAAACAAGCCAAAGAAGACCTCACCCGGACAGCCATTTTTGCCCCGAATGATGGAACGGTTTCCAAACTCAGCGTGGAAAAGGGAGAACGGGTGACCGGCGCCTCCCAGTTCTCCAGCGGTACGGAGATCATGCGTATTGCCAACCTGAATGAGATGGAAGCCCAGGTAGAAGTGAATGAAAACGATATTGTCCGCGTAGGCCTGGGCGATACCACTTTGATCGAAGTGGATGCTTATCTCAACCGTAAATTTAAAGGAATCGTGACGGAAATTGCCACCTCGGCCAACACCTCCGGAACCACCACGGTCGACCAGGTGACCAATTTCAATGTGAAGATTCACATCCTGAAAGAAAGCTACCAGGATTTGCTGGATCCTGCTCATCCCGATTATTCTCCTTTCCGTCCGGGAATGTCAACCACCGTTGAGATTCAGACCGAAACAGCTTATCGCGTGATTACCCTGCCGATTCAGGCCGTTACTACCCGGATGGCACAGGATTCCCTCAATAAGATGAAAGAGAAGGGCAAAGATGTTCCCACCGACCATGGTGATGTCAGCCTGGTAACCACCCAGCAAAAATCGGATAAGATCCAGGAATGCGTGTTCGTGTTTTCCAACGGGAAAGCGATTAAGAGAGACGTAAAGACCGGCATTCAGGATAACACGTATATCCAGATACTGTCAGGACTGAAAGGGGACGAAGAAGTCATTACCGCTCCCTATTCAGCTGTATCAAAAACCCTCAAAGACGGAGATGTTGTAAAAAAAGTCGATAAAAAAGACCTGTTCACAACCACTTCCAAATAATGCCACTGATCGTTCACCTTGAAACTGCCACGCGGATTTGTTCTGTCGCATTGGCAAAAAACGGTACGTTGATCTCGCTGAGGGAATCCGCCACTCCGAATGTCCATTCATCGAAATTGACCCATTTTATCGACGAGGTTTTTCAGGAATCGGGGCTTCCCGTTTCGGCTCTTGATGCCGTCGCCGTAAGTATGGGACCCGGATCATACACCGGACTTCGTATCGGGGTTGCTGCTGCCAAAGGACTCTGTTATGCTCTTGATAAACCGTTGATTGCCGTGCCCACGTTGCAGGCAATGGCAGCCGGGATGTTGGCGAAACACCCCACCGTTCCCGGCAAAGGAAAGCAATACCTGTGCCCGATGTTGGATGCCCGGAGGATGGAGGTTTATTGCAGCGTTTATGACGATCGGTTGCGGGAGGTGCGTTCCACCCAGGCCGAAATCATCGATGAAAATTCATTCGCCAGGGAACTTCAGGGAGCCATGATCCTCTTTGGAGGAGAGGGAGCAGATAAATGCCGGACGGTTATTTCCCCCTATCCCAATGCCAGTTTTCTGGAAAAGTTTGAGACCTCTGCTGCATTCATGATCCCGTTGGCGCTAAACCGTTTTCATTCGGGTCTTTTCGAAGATCCTGCTCATTTCGAGCCGTTCTATCTGAAAGAATTTGTCGCCGGAAAACCAAGAGTAAAGGGCTTGCGATAATACTCCTTTCTCATAATGATTACTTTTGCTGTATGAAGAACGCTTTATTCAGCAGATCGGAAACCCGGGTGGTTCATATCGGGGATGTTCCGATGGGAGGCAACTACCCTGTCAGGGTGCAGTCGATGACGAATACCGACACGATGGACACCATCGCCACGGTAGAGCAGGCCATCCGAATGATCGAAGCCGGATGTGAATATGTCCGAATCTCCGCTCCCGGGATGCGGGAAGCAGAGAATCTCCGGAATATCAAAGCAACCTTGCGGGACCGGGGTTATACCACCCCCCTGATCGCCGACGTTCATTTCAATCCGAACATCGCTGAAGTAGCCGCGACCATTGTGGAGAAAGTACGGATCAACCCGGGTAATTATACCGCCGACCGTCTCACCGCGCTTCTCGGTATCTGCAAAGCCCATGGCACAGCCATCCGGATCGGGGTGAATCATGGCTCTCTCTCCGAACGGATCGTGCAACAATATGGCGATACCCCCGAAGGAATGGTGGAATCGGCGCTGGAATATGCCCGGATTTGCCGTGATTTCAGCTTTGATGAGTTGGTTTTGTCGCTCAAAGCAAGTAACACCCGTGTCATGATCGCCGCCAACCGGCTGTTAACGGAGCGCATGAAGGAAGAAGGGATGGATTATCCCCTCCACCTGGGCGTGACGGAAGCGGGCGCCGGCGACGACGGGCGGTTGAAATCCGCCATTGGTATCGGCAGTCTGTTGGCCGATGGCATCGGGGATACGATCCGTGTTTCCATTACCGAAGACCCGGAATTCGAGATTCCTGTCGCCTATGGTATCCTGCAGGCCACCGGACGGCGGATCACCCGGACCGAATACATTGCCTGCCCCTCCTGCGCCCGCACCCTGTTCAATATTCAGGAAACGCTGAAGAAAGTCCAGGCTCAGACTTCGCACCTGAAAGGACTGAAAATCGCCGTCATGGGATGCATTGTCAACGGACCCGGCGAGATGGCAGATGCCGATTACGGGTACGTAGGCTTTGGAAAAGGGAAAATCTCGCTGTATAAAGGCAAAAACATGATCAGAAGAGGCATTTCAGAAACCAATGCGGTAGATGAACTAATAACACTGATCAAAGAAAACGGGGACTGGAAAGAAAAGGAAAACGGGGGTAACTAAGAGGCGAATCACCATCGTTTATTTTCACCGCATACCACCCGGAGAGCCTGTGGTAAGATCCCGAACGTAAAGGGGGTATACCCCACCGATTCACCATCCACCTCCATGAAGATCTGTTTCGATGACTCCACCGTAACGGTCTTTCCTCTGTAAGTACTGACAATAGGCAAGTTGACCAGCGTTCCATCATAAAGCTTTGTGGCATAGCGAATTGCCATCAACTTGGAAGTTTTCCGGATCAAGGTGATATCCAGCAACCCGTCATCGGGAATAGCATAGGGAACCTGCATCATCCCGTTGCCGCTGTATTTACAAATACCCACGTTCATAGAGAAGAGGTCTCCCCTGAACACTTCCCGGCCATCAATGGTGACAACCGCATCTGGGAAACGGAACTGCAGGAGGCTGGCAAAAACAAAATAAAGATAGCTGAGCGGTCCTCCCATCCCTTTCATTTTCTGGAGATTGGTCTTATGAGCTACGAGGGCATCGTACCCCAGACCTGCCACATTGAGAAAATACCGGATGCATGATTGTTCGTCATAAGAGTATTGAACCTTGCCGACATCCTGCAGCAACGTTCTTTTTTTCCGGATAATTTCAACAGCCTCTCTGAACTGAATGGGAATCCCCAGGGTACGGCACCAGTCGTTACCACTTCCGATAGGGATCATCCCCACCGTGATTCCCGAGGGTTCACAATAAGGCTGTTTGAAGATGCCGTTGGCCACTTCGTTTAGGGACCCGTCGCCACCGGCGACGATCACGTTCCGGTATCCCTCTTTAATGGCTTCCGCTACCAACTGATCAGCATGGCCTGGAAATTCAGTGAAAACGCTCCGAACATCGACACCGGCATTGGAAAGAAGGTCAGAAACAGCCGGCCACTCCTGACCTGCCTTGCGAATTCCGGCATTGGGATTTACGATTGCGATCCACCTGTCATTCGCCATGTCGCTTGATTCATTCATCCAACCTTATTTTACTGTCGGCGAAGGTAATCATTTTTACTTTTTGTACCTTTATCCAAATCATATCATATGAAACGGGTATTGATCATCGGGGCAATAACCTTATGGACAGCCGGAATGGCCTTTGCACAAGGGGTGCCGTTAACCGCGAAATATTTCAATAAAACAGAAGCAGGATATGCCTTTGGGATCGGAAAATTTCAGAATAATATTATTGATGGTATCCGGACGCATACCAACAACGACCAGACTATCATCTCGTTACAAACAATCAACGGGTTCATGTTCAACGACCGGGTCGGACTGGGAGCGGGCTTCGGAATAGAATTTTGGGAAAAGGGAATGTTTTATCCCCTATTCGCTCAGCTCAGTTATTACCTTAAACCTGCGCCAACGACTTTTTATGCCAACGCGAGTCTGGGATATGGTTTCGGGAACCGGGATGAAACAACCTATTATGCCTCTGCAACCGGGGGAACGATGTTCAACATCGGGATCGGGTATGCAAAAGAGATTTCTCCGCGATTCCGCTTCCATTTTGAGGTTTGCTATCAGAACCAGGCTCTTCAATCAGCCTATAATGTTTATATAAAGGACACGCTCCGTTCGCAGGTTGATTATAAAATAGCCCTGAGTTTCATTGGGTTCCGGCTGGGGATCCATTTCAAGTAGCAGACCGCGAAGGCACCAACGGATCACTTTCTTTTCTGGCAAACAGGAACAAGCTGTACCAGAACCAGAAGAAAGTGACCCTGGCCTGTGATTCAAGGGTATCTTCGGTGATCATGGAACAGCAGAGCATGATCAGGATGGTAATCGTGAAGAAATCACCGAATTTTTTCAGTTTCAGGGGAGGATAGAACAGGGCTGCCACAAACCAGATGAGGCCGAAGATCCCGAAAGTGAGGAAGATAGTCAGGAACTGGTTGTGAGCTCTCCATCGTTGATCGGGTGCCAGTTTGGTATGCATCTCTTCGTACCGGTTCTGGAACGCCATGTTCACATCGCCGGTGCCAACCCCGGTAATCCAATGCCGACCGATAATCCCCGAAGCGGCTTTCCAGAACTCCAACCGTTGCATCAGAGAAGATCCGGTAGGATCTCCCGTTTTCTGATATTTATCATAGCCCATCAGTGTTTCATAGATCCGGCCCCGGATACTGAATTTCTGCATATAGACCACATCGGCAACCCCTTTTTCGATGGCATGCACCTCCTCGTCGGTCAGGGCATTCACCCCGTCAAGATCTTTCCTCAATCCCTTGGAAGCAAGAAACCGCACCAGGGTGAAAAACACCGGTTCTCCTTTGAGGTTCAGACTGTCGATGTGAATGGACGACCGTTTTGACCATGCTTCCGTCATCTCATCTTTCTGAACATAAATCCAGACATAATTACCGTTCTCTACAAGCCCGGCCTTACGATCATGATAATAAACATTGCCCCGTGGAGTGGCCCGGTCAAGATGCCTCAGATCGATGGGATTCACATGATAATAATCTTGCACAACTGACCTCAGGTAGAGGCCACATCCTGTCACGGATACCAGAATCACCGCTGCCAGGATCGGCCGGAGCCATCGTTTCCTGCTTCTGAAAGCCACGATCAGCAAGAGCAGCACCAGGGTGATCAGGAAGACGGAAAGACCGGTCATCGATTTAGTCATGATCATGTAGGTGAAGAACCATCCCGAAACGATCGCAAGCAGGATTTTAGCCCAGAAAGGGATCAGTCTGCGGTGAAAAATGAAATAACCGCAGGTGAAAACCCCCAGTGTCAGCATCAATCCCAGCAGGATGTGCGATGTGTACCTGGAAACATCACGGATATCGATGAATTCTCCGTGCAGGAACCGGTATGAATTGAAGACCGTTACAACCACCAGTGAAAGGAGGAACAGCATCAGGTACCTGTAAAATGCCTTTTTACCGATTGCTTCCGAAGTAGAGAGGAACAGGGGCAGAATAAAAATCGGCACCTTGATCCGGAGGTCCTTAATGGCGTATGCAAAATCGCTGGTGAAGAGGAGTCCGGCGATATGGAGCAGATAAACCGACATCAGCACCATGGCCGCCTTGTTATGGAACAACGCTTTAAATCCTTTCCAGATACTTTCCAGGAGGAGTCCGGGGAGAAAGAGAAAACCCTGCAGGACCTTCTTTACCCGGGCGGGTTTCCGAAACCAGGTCATAAATTTCTCCTGATCGACCCGTTCGAGGGCCCAGGCTCCGGTGACGATGAACTGACCGATGCTGAGGACATACCGCGAAAATGGCATCATCGCGATAATGACAGCGATGCCGAAGAGGTAACAGAAACGTACAAAGAGTTCGTATGTCAGCCGATATTTCACGCTTTCCTGGAATTTTGATAATATTCAATGGTTTTGGAGATCTTCAGGGAGGCATACACCGATCCCATCAGAGCCCATATGAACCCGGCATACCCGTCGAGGATTCCTTTTTTCAGAATATAAAACGTAAAAAAACCGGTCTTGAACTTCACGATCACCCAGATCTTCGGAAAGCGTTTGCCTTTGCGGAAATTATCGGCAGCAATTTTTTGGGTGTATTCATTGATCTTGTCCAGGTGATGCGAGAGGTCGCGATACGAGTAATGAAGCAATCTTCCACCCAGCACGGCGGTTGTTCCTTTCACGATAATCTTTTCGTGAACAGCTGCTCCATCGAAGGCGCCGTTCCTCCTGTTAAATATGCGGAGAATCTTTTCACCGGCCGTACCTCCGTATTTTAACCTTTTCCCCAGGTAAACAAGATCGCGAAGTACGTAAAAACCATCGGCAGCAGGAATGTTGGCCTGCATCTGTTCCAGGATGGATTGTTTCAAATCGGGAGTGACCTCCTCATCCGCATCGATGGACAGGATCCAGTCGTTGGAAGCCAGGCCGACAGCATATTGCTTCTGGTCACTGTATCCGGAGAAGTCGTGTTGAAAAACGCGGGCGCCGAAGGAAGAACAGATCTCCGTGGTACGGTCACCCGAATGAGAGTCCACCACCACGATCTCATCGGCCAGTCCCTGCAGGGAGGCAAGACATCTTCCGATGTTGTACTCTTCGTTGTACGCGATAATTACAGCTGACAGCCTGTTCATCGGATCAATCGTGTATAGTGAATGAATCCCAGTCCATACCGACGGTAAAAGAATTCCTGAAAAGCTGAAGGTCCTGGTAGCAAAGGGTGACCGTTTGGACGGAGGTCGGGTTGTTCGCGGCTTCGGCCATGATTTTTCCTTTGGCATCACATATCATGGAGCCTCCTGAATGCAGCGCCCCGAAATGGTCGATCCCGGTACGGTTCACTCCGGCCACATAAGCCTGGTTTTCAATGGCGCGTGCCATCAATAACGACCTCCAGACCCAGGAACGGTTATCGGGCCAGTTAGCAAGATAAAAGAGAAAGTCATATTCGTACTCCTCGTTTTCATACCTGTTTTTGCTCCATACCGGGAAACGCAGATCGTAACATACCAGCGGCAGTATCTTCCATCCTTTGTAACGGATGATGGTTTTTTTCTTTCCCCCGCTGATAATCCGGTACTCTTCACTTAAACGGAACAAGTGGCGTTTATCGTATATCTCGCAGGTGCCATCGGGAAAATAAAAGTAAAGCCGGTTGAAATAATACCCGTTTTCGCTGACCAACAGAGTCCCGGCAACCGCGCACTCCTTTTTCATGGCTGTTTCCTTCAGAAAGGCGGAGGAAGGGCCGTCGGAAGTTTCGGCACAACCGGCAGGATTGATCGAGAACCCGGTGTTGAACATCTCTGGGAGAAGGATCAGGTCAGTGTCGTGCACTTCCTTCAGCAATTCACGGAAATGATCCAGGTTTGCTTTGGGGTCTTCCCATTTCAGATCCGTCTGGACCCAAGTTACTTTCAAGTCTTCCATATCGTTTTCAATTCGCCGTAAAATTAAAAAGATTGCCGATGACCCCTGAAATATTTTAACTTTGTACTTTATCAAAATGCAATGATCATGCGTACAATCGATCAATTTAATTTCAGAGGAAAGCGGGCGCTGATCCGTGTCGATTTCAACGTGCCCCTGGATTCATCCTTCAACATTACAGATGCAACACGTATTGATGCAGCCATCCCCACCATCCGGAAGATCCTTACCGACGGCGGGTCGGTGATCCTGATGTCGCATCTTGGCCGGCCGAAGAGCGGACCCGAAGAAAAATTCTCCCTGATCCATCTGGTTCCCTATCTCACGAAGAAACTGGGCCAGCCGGTGAAGTTTGCCGATGATTGCATAGGGCTTTCCGCCGAGGAAGCTTCCGTATCGCTGAAACCCGGTGATGTTCTGCTGCTGGAGAACCTCCGGTTTTATAAAGAAGAAGAACAAGGTGACGAGGAATTTGCAAGAAAGCTCTCCACCCTCGGAGACATCTATGTCAACGATGCTTTCGGAACAGCTCATCGCGCCCATGCTTCCACTGCTGTGATCGCGAAGTTCTTCCCCACTGCCAAAATGTTCGGTTATGTGATGGCAAAAGAAATTGCTTCCATTGACTTCGTATTGAAAGAAGGGAAAAAACCTGTAACGGCCATCCTGGGCGGCGCCAAAGTATCCAGCAAGATCGAGATCATCAACCACCTGATGGATAAAGTAGATAACCTGATCATCGGCGGCGGCATGATGTTCACGTTCATCAAGGCGTTGGGCGGACAAACCGGCGCTTCGATGGTGGAAGATGACCAGCTTGACCTGGCTAAGAATATCGTGGAAGGAGCCAAAATGATGGGAGTAAACTTTTACCTGGCTCCGGATGCCGTCATATCCGATGCTTTTTCCAATGATGCCAACACCAGGACCTGCAGCGCCTATGATATCCCCGATCCCTGGATGGGTCTCGATATCGGGCCGGCAGCCTGCCAGAAATTCTCCCAGGTGATCGCCAATTCCTCTTCCATCCTCTGGAACGGACCGATGGGGGTGTTCGAGATGAGTCACTTTGAAGAAGGAACCCGTTTCATCGCCAAGGCGGTAGCCGAAGCCACTAAAAACGGCGCTTATTCCGTGGTCGGCGGTGGCGATTCCGTTGCGGCTATCAATAAATACGGACTCGCCGACGAGGTGAGTTACGTTTCCACCGGTGGCGGAGCTATGCTGGAATATATTGAAGGCAAGGTACTTCCGGGCATCAAAGCCATTCTGGATTGACCAATTTTTTCTTTTTTTTCCCTCCGTTGAAGGCCTTTTTCTCGACGAATAAATAAAGTTTATCGACGAACGATTAATTTTTTAGTTGACAAACTAAATTTTTAGTTGTATCTTTGTTTCCACTTTGATCAGATACTATATTATGAAAAAGGGAGACAAAAACGGAGAAGAATTTCGCGAACTGACGCGGGCGGAAGAAGAAGTAATCCGGATTTTATGGGAAATGGGAGAAGGAATGGTACGGGATATGCTGGACCATTTTCCCGATCCGAAGCCGGCTTACAATACTGTTTCCACCATCATCCGTATCCTCGAGCAAAAAGGGTTCGTCAATCACCGGGCCTATGGTCGTACGTATGTATATTATCCCCTGATCACGAAGAAAGAATATACCCGGTTGTATTTCCGGAATATGGTTTCGGGTTACTTCGGAAATTCCTACAAGGCGTTGGCCTCTTTTTTTACCAGGGAAGAAGACCTCGGGTTAAAGGAACTGGAAGAGATCCGTCGTTTGATTGACGATGAGATCGAGCATAAAAAATCAAAAAGGGACAGTCATGGATGAAACGATCAGATACCTGCTGATGTCAGGATGCAGTTTAGCCTGCTTCTACACGGTGTATTGGTTATTCATGCGCCGCGATACCACTTTCAGGATCAACCGGATTTATCTCCTGGCAGCAACGATCATCTCATTCGCATGTCCATTCGTTCCTGTTCATTTTCAGACCACCAGCCCGTTGGCCTCCATGGCCTTTCTCCTGGATCCGGTCATCATCACGCCGGAAGAAATCAGAACAAGCACCATCAATCATATACAATGGCTGGAAATAGTCGCTGTTATCTACCTGACGGGGGTCTTTATTTTCACCGTGAGGTTTCTTTTCCAGTTGATTCAACTGCTTTTGCTGATCCGAAGAACCGGGATCACCCGTCGTCATGGCATGCGGATGGTGATCGTCGACCGCGGGTATTCTCCTTTTTCATTCTTCCACCTGTTGTTTATCAGATCAGCCTCCATGGATCATGAATTGCTTCCGGCAGTCATTGAGCATGAAAAAGTTCACATGCGACAATGGCATTCCGCCGACCTGATCCTGATGGAGCTGACCACTATTATCCAATGGTTCAATCCTTTCGCCTGGATGATGCAGCGTTCGGTAAAAACCGTACATGAATACCTCGCCGATGAAGGAGTGCTTCGGCAAGGTATCGGATTGAGTACATACCGTCGGATGATTTTTAACCATTCATTAGGAATTCAGCTGAATACCATAACCAATCATTTCAATGTTTCACTTATTAAAAGCAGAATTATCATGATGACAAAATCGCGTTCAGTAAAAATGGCCGGATTAAAAGCCATTGTTGCCCTGCCCGTATTCTTTGCCGTATTGTTCTTCTTTTCTTCCGGCGTGATGACGTCATTGTCGGCCCAGGAGAAAACCATTAAAAGAGAGAACCCCGACAAGGTTGAAGCTGTAGAGGCGCAGGAAAAAACAGCAGAGAAAGAAAAACAGGCTCAGGTGGAAAAAACACAGGAACCGAAAAAATCACCCAAAGGCAATACAAAGGATATCAAGAAAGTTCCGGATTTTCAACCGGAATTTCCAGGAGGATTTGAGGCTATGTCGCATTTTCTAAGTCAGAATATCAAGTATCCGAAGGATGCCATGGATAAAAAACAGGAAGGGAAAGTCTTCGTAAACTTTGTCGTTGAAGAAGATGGGACCCTTTCCAATTTTAACATTCTCAGGGGTATTGGTGGCAGTTGCGACGAAGAAGCCCTCAGAGTATCGAAGTTGATGCCGAAATGGGAACCCGCCCGGATGAAAAACGGTAAAAAAGTCGCGGTTCAAATGACCCTTCCGATCAACTTCAAGTTGGATGGTAAGAAGGTTCCCCCTGCTCAGCCGGCCCAGGAAGAGGTTACTCCTCAGAAATAAGTTCCTGTATCCGGTTTGATGCCGGTCCCCTATCCCATTTTAATCACACCCGCTGTCGGAATTTCCCGGCATCCGGTGGGTTAAAATGGGATTTTTTCTATCAGTAACGAAACAACTTTCGCTACGGGTTTATAAAAAACAGCCTGCTCTTTGGAAGAAGGACTGATCATTTTTCCCCCGGGGTCGGCCAGGTTGATCAGGTAAAATACCGTGCCCATGATCAATACCCCTTTGGCAAAACCCAAGAGGGCACCTCCGATATGATTCAGAACTCCCATACCGGTTTTTTCAACCAGGTTTTCAACCAGTTTGCCAATGAGGTAAATCCCGATCAGCACCACCAGGAAAGTAGCCGCATAAGCCAGGGCAGGGAGCCAGAATGACGATGGATGAAAGTTCCTTTCAATGATGCCGGAAGCATAATCAGAAAAATGGATGGCCAGGTAAATGCCCAGAAACAGGCCTGCGAGCGTGGCCAAGGTAACAATGAATCCCTTTCTCAGTCCTATGAGGGTGAAAATCCCGACTACCACCAGAATGACAATATCCAATGTATTCATAAGAGTTACCTGCGCAAACGTGAAGTCAGTTCGGTGCCAAAAACGAAATCATTCAACTGGGTATTATCCGTATGGAGGACATCTTCTTTGGATCCCCGCCACCAGAGTTTCCCTTCATAGATGAATGCCACCGTATCGCCGATGCTGAGCACGGAGTTCATGTCATGGGTGTTGATGATGGTAGTGATGCCGTACTCCTTCGTGATCTCGCGAATGAGGATATCGATCAGTCCGGATGTCTGTGGGTCCAATCCACTGTTGGGTTCATCGCAAAAGAGGTATTTCGGGTTCATAGAAATAGCGCGGGCGATGGCCACTCTCTTCCGCATACCACCGCTGAGTTCTGATGGCATCAGGTGGTTTTTATTTTCCAGGTTTACCCGTTTCAGTACGAAGTTCACCCGGTCGAGTTTTTCTTCGGCTGTTTGTTGAGTGAACATATTTAGCGGGAACATCACATTTTCCTCAACATTCATGGAATCGAAAAGAGCTCCCATCTGGAACAGCATTCCCATCTCCCGGCGTATTTCCTTGCGTTGCGTCATGTTCATCTCCGAGAAGTTCCGGTCATCATACAGCACTTTTCCGCTGTCAACTTCATGAAGTCCGACCAGGCATTTCATCAGAACTGTCTTTCCGGATCCGCTTTGACCGATGATCAGGTTGGTCATGCCGGGCAGAAACTCGGCGGAGATGTTGCTGAGCACCTCCTGATCGCCGAATCTTTTAGTAATTTCCACCGCCTTGATCATGTGAGTAAAAGTTGAGTTAAAATCAGGTTGAACAGGATTATCAGGATGCTGCTCCATACCACGGCGTTGGTACTTGACTGACCGACTTCCAAGGCGCCACCATTGGTTTCATATCCATAAAATCCTGACACAGAGGATATAATGAAGGCAAAGACCACCGTTTTGATCAGGGCATAAAAAATGGGGAACACTTCGAAATACGACCGGATCCCGTAGATGAAGTCATGGGTGGTGACCAAACCGGTAGCCATCATGGCCACCAGGCCGCCGAGTACTCCCAGGAACATGCTGATGATGATGAGAACCGGGTTAAAAAGAAGGCAGGCTGCTATTTTAGGCAGGATCAGGTAGTTAGCCGAGTTCACTCCCATGATTTCCAGGGCATCGACCTGTTCCGTAACTTTCATAGTTCCAATTTCCGAAGCGATACGCGATCCCACTTTCCCCGCCAGGATCAGGCCGATAACCGTGGGGGAGAATTCGAGGAATACCGATTGCCGGGTGGTAAAACCGACCATTGACAGTGGAATCAAGGGGCTGTCAATGTTGAAAGCAGTCTGTATGGCGACAACGGCACCCATGAATACCGAGATGACCGATACAATCCCCAGGGATTCGAGCCCTACATGTTGGAATTCGGTAAAAAGCTGAACGCGAAAGATCTTTCCTTTCTGAGGAACGGTAAAAACCCGTTTTATCAGGAACAGGTACCGGCCGATGGTATGGAAGACTTTATACATGGTTTGATGCTCAAAATTAGTTATTTTTGGGTTCGTATCCGAAAATAAAACCCCGGAACGGAAGTTGTAAATAAAATGACCAGCCCATGAAAAACCCTTTCAGGATCTTGTTATTCGTTACCCTTTCACTGGCCCTGGTCATGCTGCTTGGAAGTTGTTCCAATTACCGGTATTATAATCGTTATCCAAAACCAAGAAAATGCGATTGCCCCTCTTTCAGTCAGCGAACGACCATTCAGCTTCCTTCCTGAATTTCAGGCAGATGCTTGAAGGTCGTGTTCCCGATGCCGCTTTGGAGCAGATCGCCCGTACCTTCTCCCTCCAGCAAATCCGCCTGAAGATCACTCGCGGGAGAGCCACCAAAACAGGTGATTTTCGGCCTTCCCAGAACGGAAACCCTTGCGCGATCACGATAAACGAGAACCTCAACCCTTACGCCTGCCTGATTACCCTGATCCATGAACTTGCTCATTATCAGGTGTATAAAAGCAAAATGGATCGTATGTTTTCAGTTCGTAGAACCCGGAAGAATTATTCTCCGCATGGCAAGGAATGGAAAGAGACATTCCGGCTGTTGTTTTTTGAATACCTGACGGAAGATATCTTCCCGGCTCCTGTTCTTGACGCCCTGATGATTCACCTGGAAAACCCCAAAGCCTCCACCTTCAGCGACCAGCAGTTGCTTCGGGCGCTGGCCGTATATGATGCCGCGTCGGGTCTCGTGACGGTTGAATCGCTGCCTGAAGGATGCACCTTCAGAACTACCACGGGCCGTCATTTCCGGAAACTGGAAAAGAAAAGGACCCGGTATCTTTGCCTGTGTCTCGATAACCGGAAAAGATACCTGTTCTCCCCCATCGCGCAAGTAACACCGGAAGAATAAATATTTACCTCTATGCCCGATCATCCGAAGAAAAAGCAGTTCATGAAACTCCCCGAGTACGCGGGTGGCAGCCGGGCCATCAGCGAATTTGTCGCCATGAACCTTCGTTACCCCGATGAAGCCCTGAAAGCGGGAATAGAAGGGGCGGTACTGGTCAAATATCGCATTGATGACAACGGGAATGTTTTTAATCCGCAGATAATCAAAAGTTTAGGATATGGCTGTGATGAAGAAGCCATCCGGTTGATCAGCTTGTTGCGGTTTGAAAAAGTCAGAAACAGGGGACAACGGGTGGAGGTGACGAAAACGACCAAGATCAATTTCAAGCTTCCCGGACTTCAGATAAACTATTCCCTGGCGCCGAAAACCGAATCGCCGGCACCGCAGCGTGATCCCGGACAAAAAAAAGACGACAGCATCCGGTATAATTATACTATAGATTTGTAGTACAGGTTTTTACGGCTGACTTTCCTGTCCATTTTCGAATTCAAACTTCGCGTCTTTGGTTTTTTTACCGTTCCGGCCGAAATTGTAAACAAACCCGGCATAAATGACCTGTCCGTCGCGTTTCCTGACGGAATGTTGGATAAGGACATCGGTATCAACGCTGTTTTCCCATTTCTGCGAATCGAAGAGGTCGGTAACGGTAACCAGGAAAGAGAATTTTTTCTTCCAAAGATCCTGGCGGATTCCGAGGTTCACTCCCCATCCCGGTTTGCGCATTCCCTGGGCGGTCATTGCTTTAGACCGATACTGCCCGTTTAGTTGCAGGAAAGTAGTTTTGGTGATCGTCACCGCAGCATTCAGTTTCGCGTTCCACGAGAAAGTGCTTCTTTTATTACTATATCCAAGCTCGGAAGCATCGATCTGGCTGTAAAATCCTGAAGCGGAAAAATTTAAATTGACGATCCTCGCTATGTTCCACGTGCCACTCAGATCGAGACCTGCCGATTGGTCTTTGTCGAGGTTGGCAAACGAGGTGACCAGAACCGTATCGTTGAGCGGATGCGTCACCATGGTGAATCCGTTTTCTTTATAACGATAGAAAAGGCTGGGGACTAAGTTCAGATTTTCGGTCCGGAAAGAGTATCCAAACTGCAGAGAGTGAATATCTTCCGGTTTCAGATCGGGATTCCCCACAAAGATGTTCCGGGAATCGCGGTATTCTGGAACGGGGTTCAAGTCTTCGACATCAGGCCGGTTGACACGCCGGCTGTAGCTCAGCTGCCATTCGTTTTTGCCTTGTTCAAGACTCAGATGCAAGGTGGGATACAAGGCAAAATAATCGTCATCCGTAGTTGCATCCACGGTCTTGAAATTCAGGTGAAGCAAGGCTTCCTCGGCCCTGAGTCCGCCCATGAGGGCAAATTTGTTCCACCGGGCACTCAAGGTGCCATAAACGGCATGGATTGTCTGGGTGCCATTGAAAGCATTATTTTTGGAGGAGTCGGTGACCCAAATTTCCGATTCCAACTCCTGCACCCGGGTATCCTGGTCGGATATCTGCATTTCGCCTTGGTATCCTGCTTCCAGCGATGCATCTTTCCACAAAGGGCGGGAGTAATCCAGGGAAAGTGTAAGCTGCTGTTCGGCGTTTTTGCTGTTTGTATTTTCTGCT
>Ga0209099_1000342_pt1 | contig 55874 bp, 56 predicted proteins | sample AD_JPNHW2_MetaG_FD_184430 | JGI IMG/M metagenome (GOLD analysis project Ga0209099, IMG submission 184430) | Active sludge microbial communities of municipal wastewater-treating anaerobic digesters from Japan - AD_JPNHW2_MetaG (SPAdes) (version 2) | ecosystem: Engineered > Bioreactor > Anaerobic...
TGAATACATCAAATTTAATAGCCAAGGTACTTCCATTTCTTTTCAATTAACTGATCGGTTTCTAAAAAAAGGCTATCAAAAAATTAGACTGGAGATTGAGGGAAAAATAGTGACCGTAATAAATACTCACCTAGTAAGTCTTTATAAAACTGTTTCTTCTAAAGAAAAAGGAGTTTTATTAAAGCAGTTTTCAGAGCTATTAAATAATTTGAATCTAGAAAAAGAAAAAGTAATTGTGGCGGGAGATTTTAATATTTCTTTCACCGATAGTATGTACCAACAGTTTGAGGAAAAGACAAATTTGTATGACCCTTTACGAGGGGAAGAAATTATTACAGTCTCCAAGGAAAATACCCAAAGAAAAAACTTTTATAAAATTAGAAAAGATTCTCGGCTTGACTATATTTTGCTTTCAAAAGATTTGAAAGATATTAGCCATAAAGTGATTCTAAATGATCTTTACCAGTTGAAAAGAAAAAACATCCATCTTTCTGATCATTTTGGTCTGATGATGGAAGTAGAGGATTAGGAAACGAATGTGACTCCTGTGGGAGTCGAACCCACGATTGCCTGGATGAAAGCCAGGAGTCCTAGGCCACTAGACGAAGGAGCCGTGTCTGGATATTTTATCAGATTGTTAAGCTTCCTGGTAGCCTTTGGCCTGAAGGTTGAAGGATTTAGCATAAAGACCATTGAGTTTAAGTAACTCCTGGTGACTTCCCTGCTCAACAATTTTTCCTTTATCAATGACAATAATTCTTTGGGCGTTACGAACGGTGGAAAAACGATGAGAAACAATGATGAGGGTTTTGTTTTTAACAGTTTTATAGAGACGGTTAAAAATTTTACTCTCGGAAATGGCATCGATGGAGGCGGTGGGTTCATCGAGAAGAATAATTGGACTGTCTCGATAAAATACCCTAGCGATGGCAATTTTTTGCATTTGTCCCCAGGAGGGTTCTTCGCCGCCGTAACGGTGACTCATGGGGGTATCAAGACCTTGGGAATATTTATTTATAAATTGGGCATCGGCTTTTTTGAGGGCAGAGATAATTTTAGAATCATTAATGATTTGCGGTCGACCGATAGTGATGTTTTCCCGAAGGGAAAGATTCTGATAATGATTAAATTCTTGGGCAAGATAGGATAATTGATGATACCAATTTTCAAGATCAATCTCTTTGAGATCAACGCCATTAATTAAAATTTTACCGGAGTCCGGTTCGTAAAAATGACAAAGAAGTTTAATTAGAGTACTTTTACCGGCACCGTTTTGACCGACAATGGCAATTTCTTCGTTAGTATTAATTGTTAGGTTTAGATTTTTATAAACATAATGTTTAGATCCGGGATATTTAAAGGTGACATTTTGAAATTCAATTTTGGCTGGAATGGGAGGAGAAATTTTTTTTGAGCCGCCATTGATAATGTTTTTAAGATCCATGACTTCTCGAAAATTACTGATATGGTAGCTATTCTCGGTGATATTGACTGAGCTGAAAACTAATCCGCGGAAGAAATCGGAGGTTTGTTGAATGGTTTGAAAAAAGAAGGTGAAAAGGCCTATAGTTAGGATATTATTTTGAGCATCGGAAATTAAAACATGGAGACAAATTCCGTTAATCAGGATAGAAAGAGCAATAAGCAACAATTCACTGGGGCTTTGTTTGATTCTGAGATTGACGCGGGAGCGGGTGAAAAAATTAAGGGTGTCCTGATATTTTTGAAAAAGATAGTTAATGGCGTTGTTAATTCTTAATTCAGAAATATAGTTTTTAGAGCGAAGTTGATAATTTAAATCCCACATCATTTTGTTTTTATCGCTATTAGCTTCCCTAATTTGCCAATCTTTTTGAATCCAAATTTTTTCCACTAAGTACTGAGGAATTTGGGAAACAAAAATTAAAATCCAAAGCTGAGGATAACGGGGCACAATAATAATTGTGACGGCAATTAGGCTGATTAAATTACTAAAAATATTGCTGATATCTTGAACGCTTTGGCGGATGCGCCAACCAAATTCTTCGTCAACTTTGGAAATAAGATTGCCGGTTTTTTTACCTTCAAGGTGCTGGTAATCGAGGTGGGAAACTTTATCAATAAACATTATTCGTAACTGACTTTGAAGTTTAGTGTCTAAAATCCGGCTAAATTGAGTTTGAAGGAAATAAAAAACAGCGGAAATAGTCAAAATAATGATAAATATACCAAAGGTTCTGAACAAATTATCCTGGTGACGATAAGCAATAGTGTCGAGAAGCTGAGAAAAAACTTTGTTTCGCAAAAAAGGGGTGCTTGCAGCCAGAACTTGGAAACAAAAGATGCTGGAGAAAAGTATGGGATTGAATTTAAAAATCAAACGTAGGGTCCAAAGAGTGTTATTAATGATCTTTTTGAACGATTTTGATTTTTTCATAATTGATTAATATTATACCAATGACGAGAGAAATAATACTGATTAATTGGGCAATTTTGACTCCATTGATGGTCCAGGTATCATTTCGAAAAAATTCAATAAAAAATCTGATTGAGCCGTAACCAATTAAATATAGTGCGGTAGAACTATAGTTCTTTAGAGCTTCAGACTTAATAATAAAAAATAAAATTAAATTTAAAGATGCTTCGAGCCACCAAACGGGGATTTCATGATTAAAAAAATTACCGATTCTGCCGATAGCCTGACATAGAGGGAGGATGGGAGTAATTGAATCTAAGATTTTTAGAAACGAAATTCGGGAAAAAAGAGAAAAGAAAAAAATATAAAGTATTCCACCAATGAGGGCACCGTAAATACCAAGTCCCCCATTCCAGGTGGCATAAATTTGATTGGTATTTTGGGAATAATAATTCCAGTAGTCGATAACATGATAAAGTCTGGCACCAATAATCGAAAAAAATAAAAGAGAATAAATAAAAAAATTTTCTTTTGTTTTGGAAATGACTTTTTGGTTTCGACTAAAGTAGTTAATCCCGATGATAATGCTAACGCCGATAATTAAGCCGTAGAGATGCATCAAGTGGGCCCTGCGAGGATCGGACTCGCGACCAATTGCTTAAAAGGCAACTGCTCTACCACTGAGCTAAGGACCCCTAATAAATTTTTAATTATCAATTTTTCCGCCAGAGACGGATCAGCCTTTGGCTGACAATTATCATTTACTTTTTCTTTTATGAAGAAAAGAAAATGAAAAAAGAAAAGTTTTGTTTAAATACCTCTGGCGTGAGGATCACGGAGGTAATATAATTTGGCACTTTTGAGGGTGCGTTTTGGACTACGCATTTTTTTGATTGAGGCAATCCAAGGAGAATTGATTGGAAAGATACGTTCAACCCTAACCCCATCGCTGGCGTTTTTGGCAACTAAAAAGTTTTTATTTTCAGTCGTACCACTAATTGACATAATGATGCCGTCAAAGGCTTGGAGTCTCTCTTTGTCTTTTTCCTTAATTTTATAATTAACTTTGACAGTATCCCCGACATGGAATTCTGTGTCTTGATAGGTAAACTTAATGGCCATAAAAAAATAATCTATAAACTTTGGTATTTTATATTAATTTACGTAGGCAATCAATATCTAAGAAAAGGATGGGAAAAATATTTCATCAATTTGTGTCTTAAGATTGTCATTGTAATTGACTCCATAGGATAGAGGTAATTCTTTGCCGTTTGGGAGAATAATTAAACCACGATGGCCATTTTGATTTTTTTTAAGAAGACGATCAAGATCCATGAGTTGGGATTGAGAGGTACCGGGTGGTACTTTAATGACAAAATCGTAGGGAGACTTTGTTTTAGGTGCAGAGGTGGAGAGTAAATCGATAAGAACTGATTTAGTGTTATCTCGGAGTGAAATTTTGCCTTCGAAATAAAAGGCTTTATTTTCTTCAATAATATTTTTATATGTTTCATAAGCCTGAGGAAAAATAACGGCTTCTATCTGGCCACTATCGTCCTCGAGAGTGAGAAAAGCCATTTGGGCATTATTCTTTTTAGTTCTAATATTTTTGCATTTATGAATTATGGCGACAAATTTAACCTGGCTATTATTATTTTTCCCCTGAAGATCACTTATTTTTAATAGGTTAACCGAATTAAAGGAGGCCAAAATTTTACTGATAGGATTTTCGGTGACATAAACCCCAAGTAAGCTTTTTTCCAGAGATAATTTTTCACTTTGAGGCATGGGCTCTACTTTCATGAAAATATCCTGAGGAATAACGGTGGGGGTGTCTGAGTTGTCAAAAAGACCAAACTGACCAGTGTCTTTTTTATTGTTAAGTTTACTGCACTGATTTCTAATTTCATCGACCGAAGTCAAAATAGCATTTCTTTCACCAAAGCTATCAAAGGCACCGACTTTTATTAGACTTTCAAGGACTTTTTTGTTGACTTTTTGGGCATTGCTTCGAAGACAAAAATCATGAAAATTTTTATAAATTCCATTTTGATTTCTTTCTTCGACAATCAAATCGATGGCAATATCGCCGACGTTTTTGATGGCAGAGAGGCCAACTCGAATGGCCAGATGGTCTAAAGAATCGGGATTTTTTTCAAATTCAAAACCTTTTTGGGAATAATTGATATCGGGAGGGAGAATAATAATCCCCATGGAGCGGCATTCTTCGATGCCAGCACTAACCTTTTCAATATCGTCGGCCTCGGCAGTCAAGAGGGCACACATGTATTCAACTGGGTAATTGGCCTTCATATAGGCGGTTCGATAGGCCAGCATACCATAAGAGGCGGCGTGAGCTTTGTTAAAACCATAGGAAGTAAAGGGTTCAATTAATTTAAATATTTCCTCAGCTTTGTTTTTTGAATAGCCATTTTTAACGCAACCATCAATAAATTTAATTTTTTGAGCCGCCATTTCTTCAGGAATCTTTTTACCGATAGCTTTTCTAAATTTATCGACCTCTGTCCAGGAATAACCGGCCAGTTCGATGGCGGTATAAAGACAGTCATCCTGGTAGACGAGCAGGCCATAAGAGCTTTTTAAAAACTTCTCCATTTTAGGGTCAAAATAGGAAATTTTTTCTGGATGTTTTTTTCTTTCAATATACTGCGGAATGATAGCCATGGGGCCGGGGCGATAAAGAGCGACCATGGCCATTAAATCTTCAACCCGATTGGGTTTTAGTTCTTTAAGCCACTTGGTCATCCCCTCTCCGCTGAGCTGAAAAGTACCCATAGTTTTACCGGCAGAGAGCATGGTAAAAGTTTTTTGATCATCAAGAGGAATCTTTCGGAGATTGATTTCAAGATCCCTAGTTTTGCGAACATTAATAATGGCTTGACGTAAAAAAGAAAGATTTCTGATTCCTAAAATATCGAATTTAATTAAGCCGACATCTTCGCAAGCGTGCATTTCGTACTGAGTAATCGGTTTTTCGCCTCCAGTTTCGATTTGAGTTGGAGAAAAATCATTAATTTTGGTTGGTGAAATGACGATAGCACAGGCATGAACAGAGATATGTCGGGCGCAGCCTTCAATTTGTTTAGCTGTGTCGAGAATTTTTTTGGAATCAGGATCGGTGTTGTAAAGTTGTTTTAAATCCAAGGTTGTATCTAGCGCTTTATCAATACTCATGGGAAAACCTTGAGAGCCGAGGGGAATTAGTTTACTGATTTTGTCGCCGATAGCATATTCGTATCCCAAGGCCCTAGCGGTATCGCGGACGGCCCCTCTGGCCATCATTCGACCAAAAGTACAGATCTGGGCAAAAGAATCAGCACCGTACTGTTCGATAATGTGAAAAAGCATTTGTTGGCGCTGGTCATCGGCAATATCAAGATCAATATCGGGAGGTGAGGGCCGATCTATATTTAGAAAACGTTCAAAGGGAAGATTATAAATCAGGGGGTCAACAGTGACAATCCCAAGGACGAAGGAGACTAGAGAGCCTCCGGCACTACCCCTGGTGTTGGTGGGGGTGTCATTTTTTTCGCACCAATCAATAAAATCACGCATGATTAAAAAATAAGCGGCGTAGCCCTTGGAGCAGATGACATTTAGTTCATAGTCGAGACGTTCTTTTATTTCTGGGGTAATCTCTTTATAGTGCTCTTTGGCGCTAGAATAGACCATTTCAGTCAAGATTTCTTCGGCGTTTTTACCCTCAGGGAGTTTAAATTTGGGAAAATACCATTTACCAATTTCAATATCAACATTGCATTTATCGGCTATTTTTTGAGTATTTTTAATACTTTCGGGGTAATCCAAGAATTGCTCTGTCATTTCCTGTGGACTTTTGACGTAAAAATCAGGGTTTGAGGCCATGCTAAGGCGATTTGGAGTATTGATATTGGTTTGGGTGTTGATCATGACGAGTACGTCCTGAGCAAAGGCATCATCTGGTTTGAGGTAATGACAATCATTGGTAGCTACGAGAGGAATGCCTAATTCTCGGCTAATTTTGATGAGACCTTGGTTGGCTTTGTCTTGATCTTTAAGACCGGGGTGACGCTGAATTTCTAAATAATAATCTTCGCCAAAAAGGTCTTGAAATTTTTTAGCAGTATCTTTAGCCTTTTCGTAATTGTCATTTAAAATATTTTGAGCTACTTGTCCTTCTGTACAAGCTGAGAGACAAATTAAACCTTGGTGATATTTTTCCAAAGTCTCCCAATCAATACGTGGTTTATAATAAAAACCTTCGAGGTAACCAATGCTGACTAGTTTCATTAAATTTTTATAACCCTGATTATTTTTGGCGAGTAAAATTAGATGATAGTTTTTGCGATTTTGGGAAGTTTTTTCAAATCTGGATTCAAGGCAAAAATAAAGCTCAGAACCAATGATTGGTTTAATTTCTGCCTTAAGACAGGCTTTATAAAATTCAATGGCACCGTATAAATTGCCATGATCAGTAATCGCGCAGGCGGTTCCCCCTTGTTCTTTAATTAAAGCAACGAGCTTTTTGATTTTTGAAAGTCCATCCAAAAGCGAATACTCGGTGTGAAGATGAAGGTTAACGAAAGACATATCATAGAGTATAAAGTCTAAAGCCAAAATTCTAAAGTCTAATAAACTAAGTCAAATATAAAAGATACTAACAAAATGCGGTAATTACATCATGGCCTCGAGGGCGGCTATGCGGTCTTTGATGGGTGGGTGGGTGGAAAACATGGAGGCGAGTTTGTTGCCCTTAAAAGGGTTACTGATGTAAAGTGAGGCGGTGGCAGTCGAAGCTTGTTTAAAGGGGGTAGTATCGGAGTTTATTTTTTCTAAAGCGCTGATTAGTCCAGATGGCTGACGGGTTAAAGAAACGCTTGAGGCATCGGCAAAATATTCTCTTCGCCGTGAAATGGCTAATTGAATTAACTGAGCAATAATTGGAGCAAAAATAATCAAGACAAAACCAATTATCATTAGAATTCCCGAATTGTCACGATTATTATTATCTCTATCATTGCCTCCCCAAAGCATTTTTCGGCTCGAAAGATTGGTTAAAATTGATAAAGTACCGATTAAGACGGAAACGAGAGTCATGAGCAAAATGTCGTAATTTTTTATATGTGAAAGTTCATGGCCAATTACCCCCTCGAGTTCAGTTCGATTAAGTTTGTTTAAAAGGCCGGTGGTGGCGCAAATGACAGCGTGTTTTGGGTCCCGTCCGGTGGCGAAGGCATTCATAGCATCAGATTCGATAACATAGATCTTGGGAACAGGAATCTTTGCCACAGAAGACAGATTTTCGGTCACGGTATAAAAATTAAAATATTTTTCCCTGGTAGCTGGTATAGCCTTATTTAAGGATAAGACTATTTTATCTCCTAAAAAATAACCACCCAAAGAGGTGGCTAAAGAATATACGATTGCAATGGGTAAAAAATATTGACTGTCAAATAAATAGCTAAGTAGATAACCTGTACCGACAATAAAGATAATGAAGAGGGTAACGATTAGACCTGAGCGTTGACGATTATTTTGAATTTCCTGATAGAAAGAAGACATAAAAATATAAAAAAATTCTAAAGTCTAAAATTTAAATTTAATTTAATTTGACCTCTGGGTTTTTGGTTTCGGACTCAGAAACTGCGGTAATATCTTTAGATTCAGGTGTTTCTAAGCCAGTTTTTTTCTTAAAACCCATCAGAGGTGCCAGCCAAATGCCGGGAATGGTTGAAATTTTGACGTTGAAATCAGCCGAAAGGTCGATAAAGGTCCGCCGGGCGTACATAATTTTGTCAGCAGTATCGCGAAGCTCGTTCATCATATTGTTAATAAGACTTGAAGCCATTATTTGAGGATTAGACTCGGCGATGACTTGAAGTGAGCCCATAGTTTTGGTCAACATGGTCTGAGCCTGGTCAATGGCGCCAGGATCGTGGCTGTTGATGGCCTTGTCAATCATTTTACGGGCAGCGGTGAGATCTTCAAAAATATTTTTTTCGTGTTTCATATAGCCTTTGACTGATTCGATTAGATTGGGAATTAATTGACTTTGGCGCTTGAGCTGATTGCCAATTTCTTGAATGGCGGCGTTGATTCTAACCTCGGTGGTACGGAGACCGTTGAAAAAGCCGACTAAATAAAGAACAAGAAGGATGAGGATGACGATGCCGATTATCATATGATTAAATTATAACACTTTGTATTTTTCAAGTTCCCCTCCCCCAACCCTTTCCTGTGGGGGGATATATTTTAGATTTAAAAAATGATAAAACTTCTTTTCATCACTAAATTTATGCAAGATACCGCTTTTTATCTCTTTGATGCCATACTCAGAGAGGGAATAACCAAGTTTTAAAGCATGACGGCGGAGAAGGATGTTGTGCTGACGTGAACCAGTAAAATGCTGAAGGAGAGCACCAAAGGAAGAAACGGGTTTAACCATAAGGTCTATATGGATATCGTTTAGCAAGCGAAGACTGGCTTTATTTTTTCCCCGAGCGATAACTTCGACCATATCGGGATAAGTGAGAAAATAGTCAATGATATTTTGCGAATCGTTTGAAGCCGCGGCAATATCAATATCGCCAACGCTGTCGCTTTGGCGACGAAGTGAGCCGAGGGTGACAAAATTAGTTTCAGGAAAACGAGACTGAAGATAAGAAATGATTTTATCAGCCAACTCTTTGGCTTTTTTGTAGGGCATTCTTTTTTGGCGACCGAGGAAAGAAAGAGTGTTGTTTAAGATTGATTTTTCTGATTTTTCCCCAAAAGAAGGTATATTTCTAATTTTCCCTTTTTGACAATAGGCTATGAGCTGGTCAAGAGCCCGGAGAGGATTTCGGGAAAATTTAAGAGTTTGGGTTAATTTATGAGCGATTAGAGGACCGATACCGTTAATTTTTTCAAAGGTAAAAACTGCCGGGTGAATGTCGACAAAAATCTTTTTGAGTGAGGGGTAACTTTTGCCAGTTTTAAATAAATAGTCAATTTTTTTAAGAATTGAGGGACCGATGTGGGGAATGAAGTCGAGATTTTTCGGATTTTTTTGCCAGAGATCATAAAGCTTTTCAGGGTAGTTTAAAATGGTTTCGGCAGCATTTTGGTAGGCCATAATCCGAAAACGATCTTTGCCTTTTATTTCGTAAGCAATGGCAATTTTGGAGAGATGTTCTGAGACCTGATAATTACTAAATTCTTTTGACATATTTAATTATAACTTTTGGTGCTAAGATAAAAAAGTATATGGAATTTGAAACGACAATTAGATGTCAGGGCCTTGAGGATTTAAGTAAATCAAGATTATCTTTAGTTGATTTAAACGATTTACCTACTGATCCAGCTAATAGTTCGGAAAAATTTATGGTTAGAATTACTAAGCTTGATGAATGTAAAAAAATAGGACCAGATAATCGTTGCAATCTTACTGGTAAAAATTGTATTTTCAGAGATTTACCACCGATTGAAAGTGAGAATATCGATGAAGAGGATTTTGATGACCAAAGCTATTTTTAAAATAATTTAAATAAACAATAGATATAAGGGGCAAGTTTTGCTATAGTACTGAGGCTAGAGGACCCGTGGTGCAGCGGTCTAGCACATCCGCCTGTCACGCGGAAGATCGTGGGTTCAAATCCCATCGGGTCCGCTAATAAAAAATCCCCTATAATAGGGGATTTTTTTAATATACGATTCTATTTTGCAATGCCTACTTTCTTGCCAATCCACACGGCTATTCTGATTACAATCATAATTAAAATCGCGTAAATAAGATTGTCTATTAATAGCCAAGATATTAATTTTGGAAAACCATCAACACGAGAGAATTCTCCTATGTTAAGAATAAACGCTATAGCATAAGAGATAAAAAATATTTTTTTGTCAGGAAGTATTTTCATTTGTCTAATAATTTATAATTATTTGATTTTACACTAAGTGTAATTTTATTAAAATAAGTTCCAATCTCGTCCCACACGGTCCGCAAGTAGAATTCTTATTTTTAAGGATTTTTATTCTTAACTTTACTCTAAAATTCCGTCTAAATTTGCGTCATAAAGAATTTCTTCGGCTACTAGACGATAGTTTAAAATTTCTTTTTCACTGAACCAGAGTTTGATTTCTTTATTTGCTTCTTCAACAGAGCTGGAAGCGTGAATAATATTTCTAACAGCCCGAGAATCAGCATCAGCCGCATTGTAAGAATCTATAGTGTAATCACCACGGATGGTACCAGGGTTTGAAGCCAAAGGTTCAGTAGAGCCTGTAATTTTTCTAACAATGCCAATAGCATTCATCCCCTGCCAGACCATAGCAACAACGGGACCACTGGTAATAAAATCTAATAGATTTTTTCGGACTTTTTCTGCTAATTCGATGGGATCTTCGGTAGGAGGGGTTAAGCCTTTAGCTTTGTAAGCTTCAATACTTTTAGTACCTGTTTTTAATGGCCATTCGGGATCGACAGAATAGTGTTTTAGAGCTAATTCTCGACTTGGAATAACCATTTTTAAAGCTACTAGTTTGAGACCACATTGTTCGTAACGCTTGATAACTTCACCGATGAGACTGCGCTGAACTCCGTCGGGTTTAACAATTACCAAGGTTTTTTCTTGTCTATTATCATAATTATTCATAGTGAGATATTTTGAGGCTTTGAGACTAGAATTTCAACTATTTAATTATATTGACATATTGACGTTTATCGATATAATCTAAATGTGGACAGAATTTATAAAGCTCTGGCAGAGGTAAATCGAAGAAAAATAATATTTTGGCTTAGAACCGGTGAATTAAACGTCAGTCAAATCGTAAAAAAACTTGATTTGAGTCAAGCAACGGTTTCAAATCATTTGTCGATTTTGAGAAAATCAAAACTGGTAGATTATAGAGTTAGCGGTAAGGAAAGAATATATAAGCTTAATTTGGAAACAGTAAATAATTTTGTAAAAGAATTAAATAGGTTAATGCCTATCAATATCACGAGTTTGGAAAATGAAATTATTATACGGAGATAAACAGCCATTTCTGGTTGACTATAGGTCAAAAATTAGGTATGTTTGCTTATATGACTAAAAAAGCAAAAAAATCTTTTTTTAAATCAAAAGATGATGTGATAAGCATGTTTCTGGGCCTCGCAGTCGTTGTAGCGGTGGGCGGTTTTATGGTTAATTTTATTGAAAAAAGAAAGGGTAGCGTTGATATTCCCGGGGTGAAAAATGATTTAAAAATTGAAGAGCTGTCTCAGCCTAAAGAAGAAAATTTAGCCGCAGATGAAATTAAAGTAGTAGTAAATGATTCTCTTTGGAAAATAGCCGAAAGAGAGTACGGAGACGGGTTTAAATGGGTTGAAATAGCGAAGTTAAACAACTTAAAGAATCCGAATCTAATTGAGAAAGGACAAATTTTGAAATTACCCCAAATAGAAAAAGAAGTAGCTAAAAATATAGAAAAAGAAGACCGAGATTATAAAGTGGTCAGAGGCGACTCTCTTTGGAAAATTGCGGTCAGAGAATATGGTGACGGATATCAGTGGGTGAAAATTTGGCAGGATAATAAAGCAAAATTAAATAGCCCAGATAAGCTGGAAATTGGCATGACTCTCCGACTCCGTGGTAAAATTTAGCCTAGTGCGGCTATGGTTTAGTGGTAAAATGAATCCTTCCCAAGGATTAGTCGAGGGTCCGATTCCCTCTAGCCGCTCCCGGCGCCCCTTTAGCTCAACGGTAGAGCTTTGGTATCGTAAACCACAGATGTCAGTTCAATTCTGGCAAGGGGCTCTGAGAAAAGGTAAAATATAATATGTCGGAATTTTTTAAAATAAAAAATAGGTCAAGATTAGATCGAAAACAAGATGAAGAGATTACTAAGAAAACAGTCGTTCTGGGTGGGGTGACGGTTTTAATTTTTGTAGCGGTTTTGGTTTTTGGTTTGCCCTTACTGATTAAATTGTCAGTGCTACTCGGTAATTCAAAGAGTAACTCTCAGGACAGTGAGGAAAAATTATTTCCTCCTCTGCCCCCTCGACTGGTGGCTAATTTTGAGGCGACCAATAGTGCCCGTTTTTCGATTTATGGAGTAGCCGAGCCAAATGTGGAGGTTGAGCTACTCAAAGATGATTTGTCTCTTGGTAAAGAATTAGCGGACGAAAAAGGTGGCTTTTCTTTTACGGATATTACTCTAGATAAGGGTGGAAATACTTTTACTGCTATTGCCTCAAAAGAAAAAGAAGGTCAGAGCGAGTTGTCAAAAGCAGTAACAATAATTTACGATGATCAGCCACCAAGCCTAGTGATGAGTAATCCGGTTGAGGAAAAATTAACGGTAGATAATGCTGATTTTGATATTGTGGGTAAAAGCGATAAAGGGGTTAGTGTGATGGTTAATGGAAAACTGGCAGCTGTCGATGATGAAGGTGGTTTTAAATTGAAAGTTCAGCTTAATGCCGGCAAAAATAATATAGAAATAGTCGTGAGAAGCCCGGCCGGAAACGAAACAAAAAAAACAATTGAGATTACTTACGATATTTAAACTCAAAAGCCAGGTAAAAAAGAATCCAAGGGTAGAGTAGAGAATTGGCAAAAAGTGAATGAATAAAGACGGCCAGGAGAAGCGACTGCCAGTAAAGGGAAGAATCATTAAGAGAAGAAATAAAGATTTTGGAAAAAAGGAAAAGGCCAATGATACCAGTGGTAATGGCAATGGTTAAAAGTGAGCCGTCATAGCCGGAAGAGGCATGAGAACTACTGCTTACTCGTCTAATTATTGGTAAATTATTGTATCCCAAACCGATGAGAGGAGAGGTGGAAAAGAGTTTTATGCCCTCTTTATAATTTTCTATTTTAGCTTTAATCGAGCTGGTTCGCTCTAGCTTGGTTCCCTCTCCGGGCATGCGGGGGAGGAGAAAGATAGTCAGAATGATGAGGAGAGAAGTAGATAAGAAGAGGAGTGGTTTTTTAGTTTTTAATGAAATAAAAGAAAATACGATAAATAGGGTGAGAAGTGAAGAGCGACTGTAGGTCAAGGCAAGACCGAGATAGGGCAAAAAGATTAATAGATGATTAGATGAATAGTGGAAATATATTTTAAGAATAAATAGTAAAAAAATAAGACCGATAAAGGTGGGATCAAAAAAGGAGCCAACTAAACGATAGAGATGAGGATCCCAATTTAAGGCGGAAAAAACGGTAAAATCTGGCCAAAATAAATATTGAATAAAACCAAAAATTAAGCTTGCCCAGAGAACTAATTGAAAAAATTTATTTGTTTTTTGATCAATTTTTAAAGGAAAGATAAAAAAGGAGAGAAGAGAAACTAGTCGAAGCCAATAAAACAAAGAGGTTAAATTAAAAGAAAACTTAAACCAATTAATAATTAGAGTTAATAAAGAAAAAATAATAAAATATGAGACGGGATGATTTAGTTTTTTTAAAATATTTTTTTGAGAGAGGAGATTAAAAAAGGCTAGAAGTAAAATAGAGAGACTAAAAATGGGAAAGGAAATATTTAAAATATTTAGACGAAAAAGCTGACCAAAAAAGAAAAAAACGAGACAGAAATAAAGGACTATTTTTGTGACAAATGCCATAGTTTAGAGCGGATAAGAAAGCTATTAAATGATAGGCAAAGAGATAAAATGAGACCGGCCACTCCATCTAAAAAACCTAGTTTAAGAAAATAGAGATCAATAAATTTAAATTTGGGGTAGAAAATAATTTGCCAGAGATTTGCGGTGTCTTTTTGATCAAAAAGTTCTTTGGCTCGAATGGCGGAATATAAATTAATTTTTTCTAAAAAAGAGTTGAGGCTTTTAATAGAATAGTGGTGAATTATTTGCTGACTATAAATAGTGGTGGCGCTACTTTGCCAAATTTCGTGGACCGGATTAACAAATTTACCCTCGTTTTTGTTGAATAATTTTATGGGTTTATCGTGAAGGCATTGGCCGTGAGTAATAGAGTGATTTAAATAAATTATGTCTCTTTTAAATGAGTAATTGTATCCATTTTTAGGTGATACCTTATTTAAGTAGGTTATGGTTTTGGGAGTTGGGATTTCATCGGCGTCCAAAAATATTACCCAGTTGTTGTGACATTTACTTAGGCCAAAATTTCGCTGAGAGGAAAAATTATCATTCAGTTTTCTTTTGAAAATATTGACTGATAATTTATCAGTAGAAAGAGATTTTAAAATTTTAATTGTGTCGTCGGTTGATTCGTCGTCGATGACTACTATTTCATTAATACAGCTCAGCTCATGAATCCAATTCCCCCACTTCTTTAAATTATCCTGTTCGTTTTTGGTAAGAAGAAGGAGGGATATCTTAGGCATTTGGAGTGTGGGTAAATTCTAATATTTTTTTTACGCTTGTTTTCCAGTTAATTATACATGTTTTGTGTATAATTAAGCTTTTTTTGCTTAAATATGTTTTTATTATTTTTGTAGCAAATTTAATATTATTTGGATAAAGAATTCCGTTAAGTCCATTTTGAATAATTTCACTAGTTCCCCCAATATTTAATCCAAATATAAAATTATTATAATTTGCTGCCTCAAGTGTCGTTAAACCAAAAGGTTCCTTAATTTGATTTGCCATGTAAAAAGTATTTTTTTTATATATTTTAATTTTTTTTTGATCGTTAATATTAGGAAGTAATTTGCAATAAATTTTGTAATTTGTTTTATGTTTGTCGTTTGAGTAATTTCCAACTAAATTTAATTTTTGATTTAATGGTTTTAATGATTCTATTGTAAAGTCATTATTTTTTAATTTTGAAATTAAACCTACGCTTAGAAAATTTTTTCGGTTTTTTATTTTATGTTTAACCATTTTTATTTGTTTAAGATTTGGATAAATTACAGTGGATTTTTTTTTGTATATTTTATTTAAGACGTATTTTGAATAGTATGAATTTGAAATTATGTGTTCAGCGTTTTTACAATTATTTATATCTATCAATTTAATCGGTATTCGAATAATTCGAGCAATAATTCTTTTAATGGAATAATAGTCGTGAGATGTATTTTCATAAAACTCTCTTTTTGTTTCTAGGAAAAAATAATATGTATTTTTGTTTTTAATATATTTAGTAATAAACGGGCACTGGGTAAATTTACAAGGAAAAATAAGAATTAGAGAATATTTTTTATTATTAATTTCATTGGCAATTTTTTGTTGATTAATTTTAAGTTGATTGATTGTTTTGAATAATTCATAAACTGAATTCTTTGGATCTAAAACTGGATAATTATAGATCTTGTTTACATATTTGGTATTTTTTTGAGTGTGGGTGTATAAATCAACGTTATATCCTAATTTATTGAAATATTTGATATATTTTTTAACTTGATTTAACGCTCCACCTGAATTTAAGTTTTCGAATATTGCAATATTTATCACATTAGTTTATTATTTATTTATATGTTAAAAAAATTACAAAAAATTGGTTTAATTTTATTTTTCTATTTATTATCTGTAAAGGGATTATATGCCATTGAGTATTTTTCTGATGAATTCAATTTTAAGGATGCAGGTAAATGGACATATTTAAGTAATGAAGGTCAAATATTATTTAATACGGGTGTAATGGATTTGACTAGTTCTGCTTACTATTTTCCTTATGTGACTAATTCTGCAGGTTCAGCCTTAAAGGATTTTAATGAAGCATATTTTGAATTTAGATTTAATTACAAGGATATTGATTTTATGGGTAATGGAATTGGCATCGGGTATACAGGGCAAAATGGTTATCCTTATTATCAGTTTTCTATTTGGAATGATTCAACCTCAGGTCCTGTTTTACAATATCAGGATGATGATACGACATTGGGTGGAAAGTGTGATTACGCGAATGGTTTAAAAAAGATATCTCTATTAGGAAAAGTTTTTGAAAATACGTGGCATATTTTTAGGATAGAAAAACTTGGCAGTTCATATGTTGTTAAACTTGATTCAAACATTATTTTATCTACAGGTATTAATCAGTGTATTCCTATTAATCTGTTGATGGGTAATCCTTTAAGTGGTGGTAGGCCATGGTGGACAAAACTTAGCATTGATTATGTTAGCGCGGGAGGATTTGAAGATAACACCATAAATAAGGTGATAATATTGCCGGGGCTGGGGGCGAGCTGGAACCCGGTGGCAATGCTTAGTGGGTCGACGTCACCTATTTTTGGGTGGACAATGACGCCCTTTGTTAAAAACTATGAGCTGTTAATCAGCGGGTTAGAAAGTAATGGTTTAGTTAAGAATCAGGATTTTTTTGTTTGGAATTATGATTGGCGTAAACCTCTTGAGCAAATTGTTAATGATTTTAATAATTACGTTTCAAGTTTAAATTTGACAGCTGATGAAAAAATAAATTTGGTCGGTCATAGTCTGGGAGGCGTGGTCGCTAGAGTTTGGACTCAGGATAATCCACTACGGGTAGAGCAAACTATTACTCTTGGCAGTCCCCACTATGGCTCTTTAAAGGCTTATGAAGCCTGGAACGGTGCCAAAATATCTGATTCGGTGGATATAGCTTCAATTGCTCTTAACGTCTTTATGCAACTTCAAAAGAAAAATTTTGATACCACAGTTCAAACCCTCAGAAACTATGCTCCAATAGTTTTTGACCTCTCCCCTACTTTTACTTTCCTTAAAAGAAATGGTCTAAATGTGACGACAAATTCAAGTCAATATTTAGTCTCGAAAAATAATTTAGTTTCTACTATTGGTGATAAGTTGTTAACTATTGATGGAATTGGTGTAGGCACCAAAGAATGGATTAATTTAGGTGAAAGGTCTCTTTTTGATAAAGTGCTTGGAATTTGGGAAGAGGGTCGACCGCTATCTTATCTTAATGGAGTCGGTGATGGGACGGTGTTAAAAAAGAGTGCCTTAATCGCAGAAGCGGATCAGGAGGAGTTTAATTCTAGTCATGGGGAAATTGTCGACAAATCGGTAAATATGATTTTAAATCGACTGGATTTGGGGGTAACTGTAAATCAAAACATCTCTTATCCTCAAAAACAAGTTGTGTATTATCTGGGATCGCCGGCAACAATGAGTGTCAATTGCGGTGAAAATCCGATTCAGGATATTGATGGTTGGGTGATGATTACTGACAAGGATTTGAGCTCTTGTCAGGTTAATTTAACCGGCAAAGACGGAGGGGGTACTTATCATTTGGTTAGTGGCGATGGTCAGTCTTGGAATTATTTTGAAGGTGAAATAAATGATGGAGAGACAAAAAATGTTGATATTAATGAGATTGAAAATCGATGGATGATGCTGAAAAAATCGGCAATGGCAATCGGGGCAACTAATCTGATTTTACCCATAGATCAAAAAAATATTGTGATTAGTATTGATGAATATCTTAAGTTCAGAAGGATAAGCAAAGTCTTTAAAAACAGCGAAGAAATTATTGATAATCTAAATTTTATTTTAAATAGAGGCAGCTACTCGGCAACTGAGATAAATAAAATATATCTAAAAGCCAAGGCAAGTAAATCCCTCGTTGAAACCAATTTGAGACTGCTTGCCAGAAGTGGAAAAGTGCCAAGTTATTCAGCTTCGATTAATTATGAACAGGCCAATAATTTAATGAAGGAAGGTAAAAATTACGGAGCCAATTATCTCGCCAATAAATTGTATGAAATAGTTTGGAAATAATTGGTGGTTGTTACAGGATTCGAACCTGTGACCTCATCAATGTGAATGATGCGCTCTAACCAACTGAGCTAAACAACCAAGCGGCCGGACTTGAGAAATTATACCAAGTAAACGGTGGTATTTATTTAAGCGAAGGTTTAGACTATAAATTATGAAATTTAGACCAGCATTTTCCATCGGTTCTTTTATACTAGAATTTGTCCAATCAATAGTATTGGCATTATCTGTTTTTGTTTTAATTTATTTATTTGTAGCTCAGCCAAACCAGGTTAAAGGGTCTTCAATGGTGCCAAATTTTATTGACGGGGAATATTTACTGACAGATAAAATTTCTTATCAGTTTGGAGCTCCTCAAAGAGGTGACGTCGTCGTTTTTAAAGCGCCTCCTACCGAGCCCTGCGCTGAGGATGAGTGTGAATATATTAAAAGAATAATTGGGGTGCCAGGTGATAAGGTGATGGTTGAAAATGGCGAGGTTTATTTGAATGGAAAATTACTGGAGCAATCATTTATTCCTGATGATTATGTGACTGATTCTGGTTCTTATTGCCAAGAGGGCGTTGAGGTTGAGGTCCCAGAGGGTAAATATTTAGTTTTTGGTGACAATCGGTCCCATTCCCGAGATGGCCGAGAATTCGGTCTGATTGATAAATCTTTGATTGTCGGCAAAGCCTTTTTTAAATACTGGCCAGTCAGTGAGGTGGGTCTAATTCCCACTGTCCGTTTTTAGGTCTTTCTTGCAAATTTCTTTATAAAGCTCTCCCAGTTGTTCAAAGCGTTTTTCGACCGGGCCTTGAAATTGAAATACAACGCGGGTGTAAATATTAGTTTGGGAAATTTTGACTCGAGTGGTTTTATTATCAAAAACTGATTCTAAATCACTGCTAATATTATCGAGGCGTGATTTCAAAAACTGGGGAATGTTTTCCTTATTGATGGGAATTAACCCCTCGTCAATTTTTTGTCTCATGCGGCGGGCTATTTCTTCAGCCCGGCGGACTGAAGCTTTTTCTTTTAGGATCACCTTGTACGCTTCGATCATTAAACGAGTGTCGCCAATGCCACTGAGGGCTCTGGCATGCCCCTCAGAGATCAGACCGGAGAGCAGTCCATCCTTGATGGCATCGGGAAGACTCAGAAGCTTTAAGACATTAATCACGTAAGGAACACTTTTACTAACTTTTTTGGCAATGGCGTGATTATCGAGTCCGAATTCTTCTTTGAGCCTTAAAAAGGCTTTAGCTCTTTCGATGGGATTTAAGTCTTTACGTTGGACATTTTCAACAATTGCCATTTCCAGCATTTGCTGGGGAGTGGTTTTTTTAATAATTGCTGGGACGTAAGGTAATTTAAGGATTCTGGCTGCCCGCCAGCGTCTTTCGCCGGCAATTATTTGATAGCCAGCCGGAGTTTGGGCGATAATTAAGGGCTCTAAAATACCATGTTCTCGGATAGATTCAACTAGTTCAGAAATTGAGTCTGAGTTGATAATACCTCTCGGTTGAAGTGGATTTGGTTCGAGCTGATTGGTAGGAATTTGGGTAATGTCTTTCATAGCTACAGGTTACTATGAAAACCCTCGTGAAAAAAGAGAGATGAACTATATCAAAATTTAGGCTTTGGTGACTGAAACAACTTTTTTACCCAATTTAGTGAAGAATTTTACGATACCTGGTCTAATAGCATAAATAGTGAAATCTTTACCGGTTTTAGTCCCGGCACCGCCATGAAATTTGGAGCCAACTTGACGGACAATTATTTCACCGACTTTGATCTTTTGATCACCGAATTTTTTAATCCCCCGCCTTTGGCCGGGACGATTTGATTTTTGATTGGTTTTTCCTTGGGATTTGGTATGTGCCATATATTTTTTTAAAAAAAATCTAAATTCTAAAGTCTAAATATTTATTATAAAAAAATCTAAATCCTAAAGTCTAAAAATTAATTTTGGTAATTTTAATGTCGGTGAGCTGAGGGCGAAAGCCTTTAGTTTTTCGGTAACGGGATTTGGCTTTAAAGGTCGAGACTCGGAGTTTTTCGCCCTGATAATCTCGAACATTTTCAAATTCAACTGAAGCGCCTTTGACGGTAGGATTGCCGACTTTTACTTTATCGCCATCGACAGTTAAGAGAACCTCAGGAGTAGATTTGATTGAAGGATCAAGTTTATCGACCGTGATTATTTGGTTTTCTTCTACTTTGTATTGTGAGCCGGAAATGGCAATTACCGCATATTTCATACTTTTCGATTATATCATAGGATAAATTTTTAGGCAGAGTAAATAATTCCCAGCGAAAAAAGTAAAGACATGATTGAAGAACCACCAACTGACATAAAAGGCAAGGGAATGCCGGTGACCGGGAGAAGACCAAGATTCATGCCAATATTGATAAAGGCTTGAGTCCAGATTTCGATAGCAATGCCAAGAGTAAAGATAAACAAGGGTAAATTATTGTGAGTATTGTAGGCTTTTTCGATTAGGGTTTTGATAATAAAAAAATAAGCCAAAATTATTAGGGAAATGGCGAAAAAACCAAGCTCTTCAGTCGTGGCCGCAAAAATAAAATCAGTGTGTTTTTCAGGTAAAAATAAAAGCTGGGCCTGTGTTCCCTGGCGATAACCCTTACCAAATAATCCTCCAGAACCAATGGCAATTTGAGACTGAATTAGATTATAACCCTGACCAAGAGGATCGGCAGTGGGATTTAAAAAATTAACAATCCTTTCTTTTTGATAGTCCCGGAGAACAAAACGGTAGGCAACGGGAGAGAGAAAAACTAAAATAATACCTAAAAATAGGCTAAGCTTGAGAATTTTTGGATTATAAAATATGGCTGGTAGCATCAAAACTAAAATAGTGATGGCAGATCCGAGATCCGGCTGAAGCATAACAATAAAAACAGGAATTAATAGAAATAAGGGCTGACTGGTGGTGGCCAAAAACAACATTAGAGGAGCTTTCATGATTTCGCTTGGCTGTAGAGTTAAAAAGCCGATGTTAATCCAGCGATGAGAGCCTCTGGTCAAATTTCCTAAAATTATAGGTAGCATCAACATAAAACAGGAAAAAAAGAAAAGAGACCAGCGGTAGGGCTGACTTTGTTTGGGGTTTATTTGGAGACCGATAAAAAATAAAATAATTCCAATAATCCAGGAGAGGATTTGTTTTAATAAGAGTGAAGGAGCCAGAGAACTAATCATGAGTAGATTAAACGAACAAAGAACAATAAGACTAATGATCAGAGCTAGAGGAAATTTATTTCTCATGAAATTTTTTCGACACTTAGTTTATCCCCTTTTTCGATTGAATCGGCCAGGGTTTTGGCTAATATCTGTGATTCATAATTTTTAGGCCAGCCTGGAGCAGTAATTTTGATTCGGTCTTTGACCTCAAAGCCCTGATTTTTTCGGAGAACTTGGATATTTCGAACAAGATCACGAAATTCACCTTCGGCGGAAAGCTCGGGGGTGATGTTCGTATCGAGAATTACTTTAGTGTTTTTTTCTTGACTAATACTGACTTTTTTGACATTTAGCTCCTGGGACATAATTTCAGAGAGACTGTCTAGATACTCCTGCGAAATTACCACGGGACAACAAACGGTTAAGGATGAAAGGGGTTGTCTAATTTTGATACAGGCCTTTTGACGTTCAGAATGGGCCTGTTGGCAAAGATTTCTCACCAGCTCCATATCACTTTCCAGTTTTTCATTAATATATTCTCTTTGGCTATGTGGCCAATCCTGAAGATGTACTGACGAGTTTTGGTGTAGGTTCTGGTATAAAACCTCACTGAGGAAGGGGGTAATTGGGGCCATAAGTCTAAAAATATTATCAAAGACATAGAAAAGAAGAGAAAAATTGTCTGTTCTTTCCCGACTCCGGCGAATGTACCAGGTAGAGAGATCGCTGACGAGTTTTTCGATGGCAGCGGTGCTCTTGGCGGTATTGTATTTTTCGAGATTAGTGGTGACTATTTCGATAGTGTGATTTAGGCGGGAAAATAGCCATTTATCTATTGGCTCTGATGATTGCTTCGCTTCACTCGCAATGACGTCTGGTGGTGTTGGCTGCCAAGATTCTAAATTGGCATGCTGGGTAAAAAATCGATAAGAGTTCCAGAGAATAAGGAGAAAATCACGTTTGACCTGATCGGCAATGTTGTAACCAAAATTGACACTAGTATAGGCTTTTTGTTGACAATAAAGCCAGCGCATGGGATCAGCTCCCATTTTTTCGATAGCATCATTGAAGGGAATACCATTTTTTTTGGTTTTACTCATTCGCTCTCCTTTTTCGTCACGAACTTCAGCGTGAGTAACGACATTTTTATAGGGCGGTTCATTTTCAAAAACAACACTAAAGAAAAGCATGGAATAAAACCAGAGGCGAATTTGTTCGGTCATTTCCAGAACCATCTGTGCCGGAAACCATTTTTGCCAGTAAGTTTTGTCTTCAAGATATTTAAGAGTGGAAAAAGGAACAACTCCGGCATCAAGCCAAACATCGCCGACATCCGGAATACGCTTGACACTTTGGCCGCATTTAGGGCATTTTATTTCGATTTCATCAATCCAGGGACGATGAAAAGAAGGTAGTTTGTCGACCAGTTCGGGGTGAATGGCTTTTTCGATTAATTCTTTTTTGGAGCCAATGACTGTCAGCTCTCCGCAGCTACATTCATAGAAAGGGAGAGCGAGTCCATAAAAACGTTTACGATTAATCATCCAATCATCCATGGAATCGAGCCAGTTTTGCATTCGGCGACCGGTATATTTTGGATGCCAGGAAACTTTTTGGGCGGCTTCTTTTAAGAGAGGTCTAATTTCATCTGATTTGATAAACCACGAATCTTCAAGGCGGAAAAGACATTTAGTTTTGCAGCGCCAGCAATGAGGGTAACGGTGAGTAATAGCTTCGGTTTTATAAAGTAGGTTTTTACTTTTTAAATATTCAATAACAAGGTCGTCTACTTTATGGGCGTAAAGTCCGGTTAAATTACCGTATCCCTCCAAAAAGTGACCACTCGGGTCAAGAGGAGCGAGCATATCGCTATTGAGTTGACTGCCAAGCTCAAAATCCTCTTGGCCGCAGCCGGGAGCGAGGTGAACAACACCAGTTCCCTCTTCGGGATTTACCTCGTTCCAGGCGGTGACATAATGGTTGATATTTTTTTGGGCGGGAATATTGTAAAGAGAATCATATTCTAAATTCAGGAGAGAAGAAGCCTCAATGTTTTCGTAATCAGTTATGGCCAGTCTGTCAGCCGCTATCTTGGCAAGATATAAAATTTGACCGTCTACTTTGGCCTTAACGTACTGATAATCAGGATTGATAGCGAGAAGAATGTTGGCTGGGAGGGTCCAGGGAGTAGTGGTCCAGGCGAGTATATATTCATTTTGCCTATCTTTCAACTTAAACTTTAGATAGACTGAGGTATCAGTGTCCATTTGATAGGCATCGCTTTGTTCGTGTTGAGAAAGACCGGTTTCACAGCGAGGGCACCAGGTGGCGGCACTTTTCTTTTTAACGAGCCAGCCTTTTTCATTAATAATTTTCAAAAAATGCCAGATATATAAATTATTGGTTTGGGAATTGGTGTAATAAGAATTGTCCCAGTCCATAAACATCCCCAGACGTTTTGACTGCTCGGTTTGGATTTTAGAAAATTTGTCGACGCGGGCCAGGCAAGCTTTGGTAAAATTTTCAACCCCAAAATTTACAATGTCTTTTTTGGAATTAAAGCCAGCTTCTTTTTCCACTTCGACCTCAACCCAAAGTCCTTGGCAATCAAAACCGTTTTGAAACCTCTGGGCAAACCCCTGAGCGCTCTTAAATCTTTGAAAAACATCTTTGAGGGTTCTCCCCCGGGCATGGTGAACTCCCATGGGATTATTGGCGGTAATTGGACCATCAATAAAAGAAAAAACTTTTTCAGAGGAATTATTTTTTTGGAGATATTTATTTAAAATATCGTTTTCCTGCCACCAAGTTAATATTTCTTTTTCAATGAGAGGAAAATCAGGAGTGTTTGGTAGCTCTTTAAAGTAGGCCATAATATAGGAAATTATACTATAACCTTAGTTATTTTTTCTTAAAAAGGCGGGGATGTCGAATTCATCTTCGATGTCGATACCTTCCGGTACTTCTTGGTCAGCCAGGAGATTTTGAAGTTTGGGGTCAATTTCTTTTTGAGTATCGGGATCAACTTCGAGAAGGGGCTTTTGGAGTGATAAAGGTTTTTTGTAAGAGGAGTAGGTTGAAGATTTGCTCGAATCAAAGCCGGTAGCAATGACGGTTACTTTTATTTTATCGGTAAGATCGGGATTTATAGAGGCTCCAAAAATTACATTGGCATCGGGAGCGACGTGAGCAGTAATGGTTTTGGCCGATTCCTCAATTTCTGACATGGTTAAATCTGGACCTCCGGTAATATTAATCAAAACTCCCCGAGCTCCGTCAATGTTTACCTCAACTAGAGGTGAATCAATGGCAGCTTCGACGGCATCTTGGGCCTTATTGGCTCCCTCGGCCTCACCAACTCCCATTAGAGCTGAGCCGGCGTTATTCATAATTGATTTAATATCGGCAAAGTCAAGATTAATTAAGCCTGGTGAGGTGATTAAGTCAGCAATGGCCTTGGTGCCTTTGGTTAGGACAGAATCAGCAATTTTAAAGGCTTCAAGAAGAGTTGCCTGCGAATTTACGACTTCCATGACTCGCTGATTGGGAATAACAATTAGAGTATCTACCTGCTGGCGTAAACGCGAGAGTCCCTCGTCGGCCTTGCTCATGCGCCGGGTACCTTCAAATAAAAAAGGTTTGGTAACGACCGCAATAGTTAGGATTCCAAGTTCTTTTTTGGCAATTTCAGCAATGATCGGAGCGGCACCGGTACAGGTACCTCCGCCCATGCCACCGGTAATAAAGAGCATGTCGGTTCCCTCAAGGACTTCTTTGATTCGTTCCCGTGATTCCTGCGCCGCCTCTTGGCCAATTGAGGGATCGCCTCCAGCACCAAGGCCTTTGGTAATTTTTTCTCCGATTTGGATTTTTATGGGAGCGAGTGAGTTTAAAAGAGCCTGAGAATCAGTGTTAATGGCGACAAAATCAACGCCCTTTATTTCTTCTTCAGAAATCATTGAATTAACGGCATTATTGCCTCCACCACCAATGCCCACGACCTTGATTTTGGCAAACTGACCGGTAAGTGTTTTAATTAAGCCCATATTGGGAAAGAAACGATAACTAAATTACCAGAAACAAAATATTTTTTTAAAAAATAGCTAGTCATTGTTTATTAAGGTAAAAGTGGTTCAATAAAACTTTTTAGTCGACCAAAAATTCCCTCAAAAGAAATTTTTGTTTTTTTATTGGCCCCTTTTGATTTGATGGGGCTTTTATTATTTTGAAAATATAAAATTGTACCGATGGTACTCGAGAAAGCCGGATTAGTGATGTCATCAACTAGGCCTCCGAGACGCGGTGGCTCAGCGATTCTGACAGGTAAGGGAATAATATCACTACAGACTTCTTTGGCTAATATAGTTTGGGCTCCCCCACCCGTGAGGACAATACCAGCCGGGATAGAATTTTTAAAATCATTATCTTCTATTTGATCGTAAATAAATCCAAAAATTTCTTCAAGCCGGGCTTTGATAATGCCATTAACTGTTGTCGAAAAAGAAATTTTTTTCTTATCTTCTCCGATAATCCCCAGATGAGTTAATTCAATTTCATCTTCAAAACCTTTTTTATCGGCATAGGCTTTGAGTTTAATTTTAATTTTTTCTGAATCTTGAAGTGGGAGGCGGAGGCCAATGGCGAGGTCGTTCGTAATATTATTGGCACCAATGGGGATAACGCCGGAAAAAATTGGCGATGATTCCTGAAAAATAGTCAAAGTAGTGTTACTTCCACCAATATCGATGAGGGCAACACCGAGCTCTGTTTCTGTTTCGGTTAAACATGCTTTAGCGGCGCTAAGACCTGAATAGACGAGGCCGTCGACTTTTATGCCAATATCTTCAAGACATTTATAGAGATTTTTTAGAGAAGGGGTTGAGGCTAGAATTAAATGAGTTTCGACTTCGAGGCGGATCCCATTCATTCCCACTGGATCAATGACCCCCTCTTGACCATCAACTGTAAAGAGACGAGGAATGACATGGATTATTTCTTTGTTCGCCGGTAGTGAGATAGCTTTGGCAGCTTCAACAGCTCGCTCAATATCAGCGGTGGTAATTTCACCATTTGTCCCTGAGACTGCCGTTACCCCTTTGGAATTTACCGATTCAAGGTGGGGGGCAGTCAGGCAGATATAGGCATGGTTGATTTGAAAACCAGCCATTCTTTCGGTCGATTCGATACCATCAGTGATGGTTTTTGAGGCTTGCTCTAAGTTTATAATTTGGCCTTTTTTAAAACCAACAGCGGGAATAGAGGCAACGCCGACAATATTTATCTTGCTTTCGTTTTCGGGAAATTGTCCGGTGATAGCTGTTATTTTTGAGGTGCCAATGTCAAGACAATTAATTATTTTAAAATGTTGCATAGATTAATTTTAGAGCCTTTTGATCAGTTTTAATAGCCTAAGATTAGGAGAAGCTGATTTGATAGTCGATTTTCTTTTTTTTGAAACTAAAATTTTAATAGCCTTGGTTAATTTTTCTTCAGTAATATCGGCATCTTTTATAATGATAGTAGATTGAGGAGATTTTTTTTGGAGCCAAAGAGCATTTTTTAGCTGCTCATCCTGCTGACTAACTGGTAGAGGAATAATAATCGAAAATAATTTTAATGCCTCTATTTCCTGAATGGTATTGGCCCCGGCACGGCTGATAATAACGCGGCAGTGATGAAAAACCCAGCCAATATCGTTCCCATCGATGTAGTTAATGGCGAGATAATTGGGGTATTTCGAGGCAAGTTTTTTAAAAAAGGGATAATCTTTTTGGCCACATTGATGAATTATGGTGTATTTTAGGGATAGATCTGGTAGCAGATTTTTTAAAATAAGATTGAGATGGTGTGAACCTTGATTGCCGGCAGTAAAAAATAATAAAGGAAATTTTTTTAAATTAAATTTTTCTCTTTCAAATTTTTTTGAATGAGAATTAAATATTTCTCGTCTCAGGAGGTTACCGGTAACTAGATATTTGTCTGAATTAGTTTTGAGAGGAAAAGAAAGAGCCACATAGCGACAAAAGAGGGCATTTATTTTGGTGGCCAGACTAAGGGTTTGAGTTTGCTCATGAGTTAAGGACACGATCTTTTGAGTAGCTGCGGCGATGATGACGGGAACGGAAACATAACCGCCAAAAGAGACAACCAGGTGGGGTTTTATTTTTTTGATAAGGCGATGAGCCTGCTTAAAACCTAAATATATTTGAGGGAGGCCTCTGATGGTGTTTGGTAGCCAGCGACGGTCGAATTTACCGCAGTTGATACCGTAAAATTTTATCCCTATTTTGGGAATAATAGTGGATTCAATTGAAGGCTCTCTTGAGATGCTGGAATTGAAAAGACGGCCAAGATAATAAATTTCCCAATCAATTTCTGGGTCTGTTTTTAATTGGTTGATAAATTCAATGGCGGGAGTGAGATGGGTACCGGTGAGGATTATCTTTCTCGTTTCGGTCATTTTTAAAGTATAACAATTTTGCGTATTTATTTTCGATGTTTATAGCCAGGCCTAAGGCGGCAAAGAGGCTAATAAGAGAAGAACCTCCATAGGCAATAAAGGGAAAGGGAATCCCGGTCAGGGGAATTATGGCGACAATAGCGGCAAAATTAATTAGTCCTTGATAGGCAATCCAGCAGGCAATCCCGCCGACAACCAGCTTTTCCCAAGGGTCTAGGGCAACCTGGGAAATACGAATTAGGCGGGAGATTAGGAGTAGAAAAAGATAGGTAATTAGAGTTAAACCGACAAAACCTATTTCTTCACCAATTATAGCCAGGATGGAATCGGTGCTAATTTTGGGGAGAAATTTATATTTGTGGTCTGAGTTGGCAAAACCCTTTCCAGACCAAGAGCCAGAGGCGAGAGAAAGAATCATTTGCTCGCTGTGATAACTGAGGTCTTCATTTTGCTGCTGATTGAGAAGGGTTTTGACCCGGTTGAGACGATAAGGCGAAATAGCAATTAAGGCTAAGCTTAAAATTACAACCGTAAATCCGGCAAAAAAAAGACTGATAATTTCGGCTCCAGATAAATAATAAATGGTGATGACAATAGCGGCAATCATGGCGGCGGTACTTAAATTTGGTTCTAATATAATTAAAATAAAGGGAATTCCCAGATAGAGAGCTAAATTTCCCAAGTTTCTTTTTTCGATTAAAGAAAATAAATAAGGAAAAAAAATGATTGACGCTAGTTTAAAAAGTTCTGAGGGTTGAAAATTGATAAATCCCAGATCAATCTGACGCCTAGCCCCGAGCGACTTAAAACCGATTCCGGGAATTAGGACCAAAATCAGTAAAATTATTGATAATAGATAAAAACGAAAAGAATTATTGACGACGGTGGTCAGATTAATTTTTGAGGTAATATATAAAGCCACAAATCCAATCAGGAGCCAAAGAAGTTGTTTTTTTAGAAAAAAATAGGGATCACCAATGGTATTTTCAGCTTCAAAGAGAGAGGAAGAGGAAATAAAGAGAAGACCAACCAAGGAAAGAGTCGAAGCGTAGGTGAGCAGGGGGGAGACTCTCATGTTTTTAATTTTCTGATAATACGGGGATCAATAACCAGAGGATTAATATTTTTTGAAAAAATTTTAAAATCAGTTAATTTTTTAATAGTTGTCCCCTGCCCGTTTCTAAGAGTGATTTCTGAGCCAATTAAATTTTGATTATAAAATCTTTTTTGCTCTGTGCTTAGGTCTATTTGATAGTTTAAATCTATAAATTCGGCCAGATGAAAATAAAACAGAGGGGTTAAATTATTGGTTAACTCCATCTGGGTATAAAAAGCAAAGGAGGCCGTGAGGCGAGGATTACATTCTAAGAGATAAATTTCATTATCCGAAATTAAAAAATCGAGGCCAAAAAAACCTCGATAATTTAAGGGCTTGAGAATTTTTTCAGAAAATTCAGCTGTTATTTGATTAATTTTATTAATAATTTCAGTAGGAGCAAGAGAGGGCCATTGTCGGCCGACGGTAGCAAAGGGATTTCTGGTGAGAGATTTGAGACCAGTATACTGGAGGGCGGGCGGACTTTGGAGGAGGCCATGGCGGGTGAGACAGCAATTGTTTAGGAGTGAATATCCATTTTTAAAAGGGGAAAATTTGGTCATGGTTTGGTCGGCAATTTGGTGATTAATGTCAGAGTAATTTAAGGCCAAGTGGGTACTGTTGCCAGCCCAACCAAAATGAGTTTGGGTAACGATTTTTTGACCAAAGAGCTTTTGGGCTTTTGAAAAATTATTTTGAGTAAATGGAGCGATAAAAGCGGGAATTTGAGGTAGATTATTTTTTTGGCAAAGCTGGTAAAACTTAATTTTATCCTCGAGAAGGCGAGTAATTTGACTGGGATTACTGGCATTTAGCCACTGATTTTTTTGACAAAGATGTTCAATTTTAGCGGAGGCTTTAAAGGGGACGATGACCGGATTTTGACTCTTTTTAATTTGAGCCTGGATGTTTTTTTGAGATAAAAGGAAACCACTATTTTTGATTTTTAAATTATTTTGGGAGAGGGACTTAAAATTTTTTAACTGGGGTAAATTGATATCTAAAAATTTATCGACAACCAAAAAGAAGAAATTAAAACCTGAATTATTTAAAAGATTTTCTAAACTGCTGGTCATCTTTTTGTCCCGGTTAATAAAATAACTGGAAATTCTCCTATTTTAAAATTATTTTTGGCCTGAAGATAGCCGGCGAGTGTGAGAGCAGATTCTGGCGAGGCATTAAACTGATTGATAAATTCGAGTGAATTAATTGCCTCCTCATTGGTGACAATCAAACCACTGCCACCATGGCTTTTGATACTTTTAATAATTTCATTTTTGAGAGGCAGGTATTTGACACTCAGAGCTTCGGTAATGGTCTCATTTTCTGGTGTATATACCGGATTAAAAATACTACAGATGGTGGGATTGCTGGCCGGTTGAACTGCGAAGATTTTAACATTACGGGGAAGGATCTTACTGATTCCAAGGAGGGTGGTACCGCTGCCAACAGGTATGAACAGACTGCTAATTTGGGGTAACTGCTCAAGTAATTCTTTGGCAATTTCACCGTAGCCTCTTTGGGCACTGGGGTCAGTTGATTGGCGTAAAAAATAGGCATGATTCGCTTTGGAAAATTTAATCGCATCGCTGATTGGTTGGATCGATTGGATAATATGACCCTTAATAAGGGCTAATTTATGAGGATTAATTTTGGGGGAGACAAAAATAGTTAAAGGAATACTTGCCTGCTGACAATAAAATGAGGCGGAAATGGCGGCGTTGCCTGACGAAGAAATAACGGCGGAATTGTAGTTATTTTTTATTAGGTTTTGAATTTGAAAAGGAATGGCCCGATCTTTGGCTGAGCCGGTCTGATTTAGATCTTCACGTTTGAAATAGAGATTGTCGATTTTGATTAAAGGTGTCATTATTAGATGAATAGATTAATAGTTGATTAGATTAATAGATGTGTAATAATCGAATTGATTATATTTTAGCTAAATTATATGCCAGATACTAATAATAAAGTTATTTGTCCTGATTGCGGAGCGGAAATAAAAAGTCAAACGAGGTTGGTCGGTGACATTTTAGAATGCAGTGAATGTGGGACTGAAGTGGAAATTTTATCCATAGATCCCTTAAAATATCGGGAATTAATTGAGGAGAAATAATGAAAAGAATCCAAAAAGAAGTCGATGAAATGATTTCTGAGTATAAGGTTGGCTACTTTAAACCACTTGAAATATTAGCTAGATTAGTTGAAGAAGTGGGTGAAACGGCGAGAGAATTAAATCATTTGTTTGGCCCAAAAAAGAAAAAAGCGTCAGAGGAAACTCAGGAATTAGGTGATGAAATGGCTGACATAATCTACACCCTGGCTTGTCTGGCTAATTCTCTAAATATTGATTTGGATAAACATTTTGACAGAATAATGAATAAATACAGAGAAAGAGATAAAGACCGTTGGGAGAAAAAATAGGTTTATCGATTTAATCTAAAAATTCCGTCATATTTAAAGGTTTTGTCCGTGATATTGAACTGCCCATAACGAACTCCCCTGCCCTTAAGTGAGGAATCAACGTAGATTATCTGATTGTCTATTTTTTCGACAATAAATAAGACATGATGACCGGAATTTTGCCGAATTAAATCGCCTGTTTTTACTTCTTTTATTGATATTTTTTTAGATAAAGGCTTTGAAGTAAGCATCTCCGCCGAAGTGTGGCGAACATTGAGTGCCGTTTCAAAATAAAAATTTAGTAAATGACAGGCAAGACCAGAGCAGTCAATCCCGAGATGATGTTTTTTTTGAAAATTATAGATTTGCTGAGGGTTTAAATCGAGGAGTTTAATATTTTCGGCATTGGCAAATTCAATTGTTTTTAAGGCAATTTCTTTAGCACTTCCCTTGCCGACCAGACTTGCCTCAGGCGAATCAAGTTTGGGGATATTGGTGTGATAAGGGAGGCCAAGATACTTTGAAATTTCGAGTCTGAGGAGCTCTAATTTAGTCCCAGCCATAGTCCAAAAATAGCTAAAATAAATGTAGCCAGCCAAGCCCTAAAGACTATTTTGGGCTCTTCCCAGCCAATTTTTTGTAAAGTTAGATGAAGAGGGGCAGCGGGAAAGATTTTTTTCTTAAAATAGATTTTGCTAAAGATTTGAATGGCGCTGCTCATTCCTTCAACAATAAAAAGAGCTCCGACAATCATCAGAGGAACAATTTTTCCCAGAAGGATGGCAATGACAGCAAAGGTAGCTCCAAAAGACAGAGAGCCGACATCTCCAAGCCAAATCCGGGCAGGATAAACATTAAAGTAAAGAAAGGCAATTAGGGCCCCAATCCAGAGAGCCAGAAAAAGAGTAATGGGGGTGTCAAGAGAGGTGCTGGCAAGGATCCAAAAGGCAAAAAGAGAGATCATTAAAGAGCCACAGGATAAGCCATCAAGACCATCGGTAATGTTAAAAAAATTAGCAAAAGAGGTAATAATAATGGTTGAAATGGGGATAAAAAACAAATTTAAATTTATCGCTCCCAGGAAAGGAAGATAGATAAAATTGATGCCGAGTTTAAAGTAGATAAAAAGAGAAATTAAAAGGGACAAAAAAATCTGGAGAAAAAATTTATGCTTCATTTTTAATCCAAAAAATCCAGTTTTTTCGAAATTAAAAAATTTGAGAAGATCATCATAAAGACCAAGTAGGCCAAAGCTAATAAAGGTGAAAAAAAGAACGGTTAACTCATTGATTAGCTGGTAGTTACTGGAAATAAAAATATTTGATGATTTGAGAAGTGGAAATAAAAACATAAATAAGGCAGAAACGCTGACGATTATCAACAGGCCTCCGCCGACAGGGGTACCCGTTTTGGCACCGTGAAATTTATCAAAGATCGGAGTTTTTTTATTTTGAAAATCTAGAGTGGTCTGTTTTTGGCGTTGAAATTTTAATCGATAGAGCAGATTAATATAAGGAACCACTAAAATACTGGTTGCCAGAAAAGAAAATAAAAGTAAACCAAGGTAAAGGTGAATCATGTTATCTACTCATTAATCTTAACACTGTTTTTTTTGAAAAACTTGATAATTTTTTGAAAAGTTATTAAACCTTCTCCTCCGCCGGAGGAAAAACGAATCAAAATATCTCCATTTTTAAGGCTATTTTGATAGTGTTTTAAGACATCTTCTCTTAAGGGAATATAGACACTATGAGGAATGGCCGTGAGATAGTCTTTGGCACAGATTCTGTCGCCTGCTTTTTGAAGAGGGTTAAATTTGAGTCGATAAATTACAATTTCGCTGGCACTATTAAAAGCGGTTGAGAGTTCTGCTAAATTAGATTTATTTTGTAGAAAAGAAGCATGGGCTTCGTAAAAAACTTTTATTGATCTCTCGGGATAAGTTTCTTTTAGGGCCAGAAGAGCCGCCTCAATTCGAGGAGCGCTTTGAGCATAATCATCAATAAAAAGAAGGCCATTAATCTGTGCCTTTATCTCGAGGCGTTTTTTAATGCCCTTGAAGGATTTTATTGAGGAGGCGATTATTTTTGGATTTATTTTTAGAAAAGTAGCCAGGCTTTCGACGGCGGCTAAATTTTGTTGATTGAATTTACCGATTAATTTATTCTGAAGAGTGGTTGAGGTATAAGGTAGACTTTGACAAGTGGCAAAGGGAAGCAAATCTTTAAGAGATTTGTCGTTTTGATTATATATTAAGACTCCATCTTTGGGAATATTTTTAACAAGCTGTTTAAAGGCATTAAAGTTTTCCGCCTCGCTTTTGTAAGAATCTTTGTGCTCCCAGTGGGCTGAAGTTAAAATTAGATATTTAACCGGATAAGATAAAAATTTGGCTTTGGTATCGAGACCATTTATTGATTCGTCGGCTTCGACCACTGACCAGTCGGAATTTGAAAAATAAAGTGACCCAAGGTGATTTAGGCTTTGACCACCAAACATAAAAGAGGGATTAAATTTGGCTTTGATAAGAAGATAGCTAAGAGCGGCGCTAATGGTAGTTTTGCCATAAGATCCGGCGACTAGAATAGAATTCTTCTTAATTAAAAACTGAGAGATGTAATTAGTGGCGGAGATAAAGGGTATCTTTTGAGCTTTAATTTGTTCGAACTCTTCTTTGGGGTGACTAAAAGCTAAATAAGAAGAGCCAATGATAGCTAAATCAATATTTTTATTAATCGGAGTTTGATTAAGGGGAATTTTAGCTTTTTTTAATTGAGTGGAAAAAGGAGGGTAGATTTTTAACTGATCAGAGCCGGTGACGTCATGACCTTGTTTTTTTAAAGCAATGGCCAAGGGGGCAGTCATCGAACCAGCAATGCCAATAATATGAATATGCATAAGCTTATTTATAAGTGGTCCAGTGATTATTAACAAAATATTCAAAGCCGGGGAAGTTGCGCTTGTAAAAGCCGAGTTTGGTGTCTGGATTAAAGCGACCAAGGTAACAATAACTTAAATTTAAACTGGCACTATTGATGACAACTTCGAGAGCTAAGCGGATAGGTAGCTCCTGATGGGCATAAATTGGATTGTAAAAGACATAGGCGACATGGGAAAAATCTTTGTCAAAATAGCAGATTGTATAAGCACAAATTTCTTTGTTAATATCCGACCAAACATATAGATAATTAAAAATATGATTTGTGAATACAGTTTTTACTGATGAAGTGGGAAAATTCCAACCAAGAGTTTTTACCCAGGTTGAAATTTTTTTTTGAGTCTGGTTATCAAAGTTAAAATCTGACAGGGGAATTTTTTGAAAAGAAAAAGATTGAGTTTTGTTTAGGATTCGTCTATTTTCAGAAGAGAGATTAAAAGAAGAAAGAGAGCTACGACAGGAATAGTTTTCGTCTTGATAAAAATAATCTTTTGAATTGCGTTGAGGCAGGAGGCCATTTTCGTAATTTTCTTTTATTGATAAATTATTGTGGAGATTATACATTTTCGGTTTTTTGTCTAAAGGCACTTCTAAAAGCCTCGGCCTCTGACCAGGGGTATTCAGTGTGACCATGAAGAATGGTAGTTTCATGGCCTTTACCGCAAGCGATAATCGTATCTCCGGCCTTAGCTAATTTTACCGCGAGATTAAAAGCATCTTGACGATTGGGAATGTTGGCAAAATGAAATAATTTGGGATTTAAAATCTGGGGTTTTGAAGCCTCGATTTCAACGGCTCTTTTTTTATCAATTCCGGATATTATCTGATTATTTATGTCTTCGACTTTTTCATTTCGAGTGTCATCGGCAGTAATTATGGCAATATCAGCGTTTTCTGAAACTATCTTTCCCATTATGGGTCGTTTATTTTTATCTCGGCCGCCGGTGGCGCCAAAAATAACAATTATCCGTCCCGGGCTTGTCTGTCGAAGAGAGGTCAGGGTGGCTAAAAGAGCATTGGGGGTATGGGCAAAATCAATAATAGTGTTGAGATGAAGCTCATTGTCGACCTTTTCCCTTCTCCCTTTGACTTCCGGAAAAGAAGCAATGGTGTTTTTGAAAATTTCCGTGTCTAAATTAAGCTGAGAAAAAACGCCCCAGCAGGCAAGAAGATTGTAGAGTTGATATTGATAATTACTGTCAGTAGAAAAGCTCTTGTCTTTAATACTAAATTCGAGTGAAGTTTTAGAAATATTAATTTTATCGGCACGAATATCGGCATTATTTTTTAGGCCATAACTTAGCGTGGGGACTTTTATTAGTTTTTTAAGAGCTAGATAATGCTCATCGTCACGGTTTAGAATGGCCAGTGATGAATGCTGAAATAGTTTGGCCTTGGCGGCAATATAATTGTCGATGTTTTTATGATAGTCCAGATGTTCGTGGGAAATATTGGTGATGACTCCTATTTTGAAATGACAACCCCAATAGCGGTACTGATCAAGGGCATGAGAGGTAACTTCACAAACAACATGAGTATAACCTTGTTTTTGGTAATCAAAAAAAATTTTTTGAAGTATTTTTGGATCAGGACTGGTGGTGTGGAGGCCGGGACTACTGATAGTGCTAATGAGACCGCATTTTAAGCCACTATTTTCCAAAAGTTTTTGGATTAGGGTACAACAGGTAGTTTTACCGTCAGTGCCAGTGACTCCAATAAGAGTTAATTTTCGACTGGGGAAAGAATAATAAATATTCCAAAAAATACTTTGAGGCAAGTGCCAGAAAATATTTTTTATTTTTTGGATCATATAAAGCAATAGAATTATAACAAAAACTCCAGATTTTGGGCAATTTCAAACCAGATTGGAGCGGCGGTGGATGAGCCCCACTGAGAAGTTTTTGGGTTGTTGATGGTGACAATCATGGTGTATTTTGGATTTTCACAAGGGGAAAAACCAATATAAGAACCGACGGTGTTTGAATCCGTATATTCTCCGCCGACGGCCACCTGAGCAGTCCCGCTTTTGGCACAGACTTCTAAATCTTTGGCTTTTAATTTGGCCACAGGACTATTTTCAACCGCATATTTTAAAATATCTTTCATTTCAGTAATAACTTCCATATCAAAGACCCGACTAATTTCAGCTTGGCGCTCTTTGGTGAGATGTAAATTGACTAAACGCCCGTCATTAGCCAGAGTGTTAAAAGCCTGAATCATTTGGAGCTGATTGACGGCAAAGCCCTGACCAAAGGAGGCGGTGGCGAGATCGATTTCTGACCAGTAATCTTTGAGGGGTGAAATTGATTCTCCGCTAAGTTCAACCCCGGTTTTTTGATCAAGTTTTAATCGGTGAAAATAATCTAAAAATGTTTTTTGGCCCATTTTTTCAATAATATAACTCATACCAATGTTATCCGAGTTTTTAATTATCTCTTTGAGAGTTGAATTGGGGTGAAACTCTCCGTTCCAATTGTTAATGGTGTATTGGCCAATAATTCTTGGTTGGTCACATTTTTGACAGATAAAATCAAGATCAATACTGCCTGAATCTAGGGCTGAAGCCATAGTGAGAGGTTTAAAGATAGACCCGGGTTCAAAAAGATTACTGATGTTAGGAATTTTGGTAATCAGAGCCGAGGGGGAAGCTTCGGCCGAAGCTATAGCTAAAATTTCTCCACTTTGGGGACTGATAATAATCACTGAGGCGGAATCGGCCTGATAAGTGTCAATTGATTTTTTAATGGTTGATTCGGCTAAAAGTTGCACTTTGCGATTTAGTGAAAGCTGGATATTTTCGCCATCAACTTCATTTTTTTGCCAATTTTTACGAGTCAAGAGGTTTTCCCCCACTCCATCAACAATACTTCTAATAAAACCGATGCGGCCCGATATTTTGCGTTGATAATATTTTTCGAGATTAACGATGATATTTTTGGCTAAATCATTTTCTGGATAAAAACGGGCTTGCTTTAGGGTAAAATCAAGCCCAGGTATAGAGGCAAGACTTTGCATCTCTTCACGGCTAAACTGGCTTTTAAACTCCACCCATTTTTGCGCCGGATTATCATAAATTTCCAATATCCTGGCATTTTCAGTGGCAAAGGTAGGTTTTATTTTCTCGATTTCGGAGAGTACTTCGGAGAGTTCTTGTTTAAAATTGGGTTTATAAAAAGACAGGGTATAGTAAGTGTAATCGAGACTAAGGGGAAAAGAATCTGAGGCGAGGAGATGTCCCTGCTGGGGAATAATTTTTTCCAGACGATAAAGCTGAGAAGTAGCTTTATCACGTAGCTCCTGACCTTTTATTATTTGCCAGTAAAATAATCTAGCCAGAATAAAAACAAAACAAAGATAAATAGTAATCAAAATCGTTTTAGAACGATTCGATTCGATTGACGGCGTTTTTTTGGGCATAGTTTATTTCTAAGTTTTCGTTTTCATATTTAAGATCGGTATATTTTTTACTCAGCTCGGTGTAAATTTGATTTTCGGCGACTATTTGGCGGGAATAGTAGAGAGAAAAGGCAATCCGGAAGACAAAAAGGGCTAGGGCAATAGCGACTAAAATACGATTTAACATCAATTAAGATTATAAAGCCTAAGGATGGCAGAGCGGGAAAGTGGATTTTTTTTAACTTCACTATGAGTGGGTAAAAATTTTTTGGAGAGATAATTATTTTTTTGAAGATATTGTTTGACGAGGCGATCTTCACCGGAGTGAAAAGATATTATGGCGACTTTACCACCTGATTTAACAATTTTGGGAAGAGCAGTCAGCAGTTTATTGATATTTTCAAATTCGTGATTGACAGCAATTCGGAGAGCTAAGAATATTTTAGTAGCTGGCTGGTGATAGCTTGAATAATGTTTTTTTTGATAATATGAACTGATTATTTGACTTAGCTCTGCTCCATTTTTAATGGGTTTTTTTTGTCTGGCTTTAATAATTTCGAAAATTAAGGGCTTGGCCAGTTTTTCCTGAGTGTATTTGGTAAAAATTTGATAAAGCTGGTCTTTATCCCAGGTGTTGATAATCTCTTCGGCAGTCAACGCTTGTGTTTTGGGATTTAAACGCATGTCAAGTGAAGAGGTATCTTTAAATGAAAATCCCCTGCTTTGGCCTGACTGTTGATTTAGGCTAAGACCGAGATCAGCTAAAATTCCATCCAATGGTTGATTAATTTCTTTTTTCCAGATAGTAAAGATACGGCCAAAATTGCCAAGAAGTGGATGAAAATTTTGAGAGAGGCCGAGATCATTAATTCTGTTAGTGGCGATTTTTAGATTAAGAGGATCTGCATCAAGACCCCAGACAGTCGCTCCTTTTTTTAATATTTCAAGGCTATGACCGCCGTTTCCCAAAGTAACATCAAAATATACTTGGCCTGGTTTAGGGTCAAAAAAATTTATAATTTCCGAGGCAAGAACGGGCTGGTGATAGTTCATTAAAGGGCGCCGCTACTGGTAACAAGGTAGCCGCCATCGAGATAATTTTTGTGGGCGATATAAAAATGAGTGCCGCTTGGCTTGTTTTTAGGAGTGTAGGTATAATTTTCTTCAGTCCAAACTAGACTGCCGCCGGCTTTTTTTAAATCAGCCGTACTTTGAAGAATAAAGGGACTTTCAAATATGGACATTTGTCCGTTTTTTAAAGAAAAAACAAGACTTAATTTACCACCTTTAACGCCGGTATCATATTTGTATTTGCAGCCGTTGGTACAACTTTCAGTGCCCAGGAGGATTTTACGTTCTGATTTACCGGTGGATAATTCCTCAGCCTCAATTATGCCACTGGCGCCTTTTTCAATTTCGAGATTATCATCAGTGGCTAGATAGGTAATTTCATACTCAATTTTGCTGATAGTATCAGATATTTTGTTTATTTTTAAATATAGCTCATGGCCATCGGCGCGGGGACTAAGGGTAATTTCGGGTCGAAACTGAACTTCCATTTCTACCAGTTTTGGAGCCGGGGTGGGAGAAGGGGCGGGGGCAGTTTTTTTACCACAGCCAGACAATAAAAATAACGAAAGGACGACGAGAATTAAATATTTTTTCATAATGGGTCTAGTTTAACTTATTTGAGAGCCAGGAGTCAATTTCCTCAATTTTAATTCTGATTTGGGACATGGTGTCTCGGTCGCGGATACTGAGAGTTCCATCTTCGAGACTTTGATAATCAATAACGGCGCACCAGGGAGTGCCGATTTCGTCCTGACGGCGATATTTTTTGCCAATATTACTACTGTCATCAAAATCGAGAGAGTATTTTTTAGATAAATCAGTGTAAAGATTTTTGGCTAAACTTACGAGCTCTGGTTTATTGGCGGCGAGTGGGAAAATGGCCATTTTATAGGCAGAAAGTTTTGGGTTTAGTTTTAAAAAGATTCGGGTTTCACCACTGTCGAGTTTTTGCTCCTGATAGGCATCGAGGAGGAGGAAGAAAAGAGAGCGGTCAACTCCCCCCGAAGCCTCAACAATATGGGGGATAAATTTCTTGCCGGTAGTTCGATCGAGATAACTTAAATCCTGATGACTATATTTGGAATGTTGGGTAAGATCGTAGTCCCCTCGCCAATGAATTCCCTCCATTTCAGTCCAGCCCCAGGGGGCCTCAAATTCAATATCAAAGGCTTTTTGGGCGTAAAAGGCCAGTTCATTTTTCTGGTGCTGGCGAAAACGGAGAGATTCTTTTTGATTAAAAAGCCCTTGATACCAGGCCATCCGAGTTTCTTTCCAGTATTCGTAATACTGATTCATATCTTTTTCCTGACAAAAAAACTGAATGTCCCATTGTTCAAATTCGCGGGTTCGATAGAGAAAATTTTTAGGAGTAATTTCATTGCGGAAGGCTTTGCCGATTTGAGCGATGCCAAAAGGAATTTTGACCCGGGAGGAATCAACAATATTTTTAAAATCCAGATAAATATTTTGACAGGCTTCTCCCCGAAGATAGGCGGGGATTTTTTCACCTTCAATAACCCCGATTTCGGTTTTAAAAAGAATATTAAATTTTTTGGGATTAGTGAACTCTCCCCCACATTCAGGACATTTAGTGACATTATCGATTAAATCGGGTCGGAATCTTTGGTGACAGGATTTGCATTCAATGAGTTCATCGCCAAAATTCTTGACATGACCGGAGGCTTCCCACACTTTAGGATGGGTAATGATGGCACCGTCAATGAGGACGACATCGCTTCTCTCTTGGACATTATTTTTGAGCCAGAGTGATTTCCAGTTATTTTTTAAAAGAGAGCCAATGGGGCCGTAGTCATAAAAACCCTGAATCCCTCCATAAATTTCTGAATTCTGAAAAACAATTCCCCGTCGTTTACAAAGGGAGACAATTTTGGCAACTAAATCATTTTGTTCGCTTAACATAAGTTATTATAACCGATTAATGAAAGAGTTTATGGCTGTAAAGGGGTTTTTCAATTATTGATTCGCAGAATTTTTTGATTAAGCCTTGAGTAGTTTTATAATCCTCTTTTTTAAAAGAGGTGGATATTTCTGGTGGCAGACCGTAGCCAAGCTCATTTAAAAAATTTATTTCCTCTTTTATAAAATGGGAATAATGGTTTTGACTTATCGATCTGACTCCATTGACGACGATTTGGTAAAGTTCTTTTTGTTTTTGATCAAAAGGAAGCAGTTTATTGACGATTTCTAAAAAATAAAATAGTAAATTAATTTGACTTAAGGAAGAGGTATCTTTGAGGAAGGCCGTGACTGATTCAGTTTCGGAAAGCCAATAAAAAGAATTTTTATCGTAAAGACTGCTTTTGATAATGGTGCCGATTTCCAGGTGACCAAGGCGCCGACTTTTTATAGATTGGACCCCTTTGGCAAGACAGTTTATTTTGCCGAAATTTGAGGTTAATAAGGTGATGATTAAATCACCTTCCCGACGACGCTGTTTGTTGATAACCAGAGCTTCAGTTGAAATAAATTTGGGCATTAGAGTGAAAATTTCAGAGTTTTATCAGATTCCCAAGAAAATTTTTCAGGAGCTCCCCCATTGACCGAGATTTCATATTCAATTGCTTTGGTTCCCGGTTGTTTTTGAAGGTAAAGGGTGTAATTTTTACTCGCCTTTATGGGAGTGGAATATTGAAGAGAAACTTTGGAGCTGGAGTTGGCATAAAGAGGGTATTTGTTGCCATAAAAGCCTTCAAAGACTTGCTTGCCCAATTCTTCGTATTTGAGAGCCTCTATTTCTGAGCCGGTCATTTTTATTAGCTGACTGCCAAGGGGGACATAGAATCTAAATAAATTCCGATAGGTAGCCGCATTTAAACATAAATCCCCTTTTTCCAAATTACAGTTTGAGGCTTTGGCCGGATTGGTGTAAGTGATAGTAATTTTATGTTCGATATTGCCATCTTTAACACTAAGGTCGTGAGTAATTTTTTGAGTAATAAAAATATTGCTTTTGGCAGAGGCAAAATTAGCGTCATTAAGATGGAAATAATCAGTGTTATTATCTGTCTGAATAATATTACCGGCAATATTGGCTTTAATGGCCGCCTGTTGAATCTCGGGAGAAGTGAAATAAAAAAGAATGTGTTTTCGATTAAGATTATTAAAAAAAGCCTGGGCTAAGGGCCCAATTTTGTTTTTTTCTGAGCCCATGGCATTAGCCAGTAGTGATTGCATGAGAGGGCCAAGAAAGCCTTTTCGGTCATTTTCAATGTAATTTCGGGGACGACCGGCAATCCACTCGAGATCATAAATAATTTTAGGGCAGCCATTACAGCGGGGATCAGGATCACTGGTAAAGGTACCCACCCGGGTGTCTAGTTTTCCCAATATTTTAACGATATCGACAAGAACCTGAGTGTCGAGGGCGATAACCGCGTCAAATTGGGTTTTTTTACCCATGGCTTTGTAATAGCTATCTAGAAAAATTTGAGCATCAGTGGGAAAATCCGGAGATAAATTGCTATCACGAAGATTTAAATAAGGGACATTAATATGGTAGGACTTAATAATTCGGGGAGCTGGAGTCGTACTGGAAAGCTTATCGTCGAGATCGTAAATATTACTGGAAGCTCCGGGAATAATTTTGCCATTATCGACCTTCAGGGTGGTATAAGCAGTCCAAAAGCCGCCACTGGGACGGAGCTCTCCATCATTTTGAAAAATGACTAGGTAATTTCTAGCTTTGTCTTTGCCGAGAAGCCACGAGACCTGACCAAGGATGGGTTTGCTGTTGCCAACATAGTTTTTAATTTCCCCAATCATTTCCCTGGCTTTATTGAAATCAGTCTGGAGAGGAATACCTCTGAAATTCTCCGGATAGCGATTAATATCGATTTGATTGACGAGGGTGTCAATTTCGTTGACTTGGCTTTCAATTAAATCAAAGTGAGGCAAGATACTTTCGATTGATTGGGTCAAAAAGGCAATTCGGTCTTCGGTGGTTTCAGCACTACTGGTAGCCGCTCCTTTCAAACCTAGGAAATCCTGATAAGGCTCGATGGCTTCGATAACTATTTCTCCGGTTTCTAGGGCATCACCGCCAATTTTAATTAGGTTTTGACCATCATGATAATAATTACTGGCCACGGGGATAACTTTTAGATAAGCAAGTTTTTTAAATTTATTATCAATGGTGTTTAGTTCTTCCCGCAGGGCTGAGACAATTTCTTTACTTTTGGATAAATCTTTATCGGAAATAGCGACTGAAAGCGACTCCGCTACCGTTTTTGTTTTTTCAATTTGAGCCAGCAAACTTTTGCCCGGCAAATAGAGAAATAAAAATAAAAGTAAGATAACCGCTAAAAAAGCGCTGAGAATAATTAAAACAGTCCGGTTTATTTTAAATGATTTTTTAGGAGTGAGAGTTTTTGTTTTTAGAGAAGTCTCTTCTTTTTTGATTAGCTTGGCTGGAATTTCCATAAGTAAAGTTTATCATGAAATTACCAGGGGGAAATCATGGCCAAAGGGGTTTTAAGAATGATAAGAAGTTCATCGGCTAGAGAGCGATTAATAATGTATTGGGCATCCAGCCGAGCTCTTTCTTTAAAGGAAAGTTCGTTTCTTCCTGAGACTTGCCATGGGCCAGTGATACCAGGCTTGGCACTGCGAATAATCTTAATATATTTTCTGGTATTTGGATATTTATTGGCATATTCCTTTAGTTCTTCATCCCGGTAGGCCCTGGGACCAACTAGGCTCATCTCTCCCTTTAGGACATTTAAAAACTGGGGCATTTCATCAATGGAGGTTGCCCGGATAAATTTGCCAATTGAGGTAACTCGGGGATCTTCTTTAGTGGAAAGTTTCCAATCGTTGGCTTTATATTTTTTCCAAAGTTCGGGATAATTATCTTTTAAAAATTTATCATTATCACCAATACGCATGGAGCGAAATTTATACATGTAAAAGAGACAGTTTTTGCCGACTCTGAGCTGTTTAAAAATTATCGGTCCAGGTGAAGTAATTTTAATGAGAATGGCAATGATAATTAAAATTGGTGAGAAAATTATAAGCAAAAACAGAGAAGAAAAAATATCGATACCTCTTTTTATCGGTTCAAATAATTTTACCCGAAGCGAATAAAAAGGTAAGGATTTTCTAGTCATTTTTGCCGGTAAAGAAATGTTTTAAATTGAGATTGCCAACGATTTTGGTGACGAGATCTCGGACATGAAAACTGCCATCACTGGCAAGATTGCAAATTAATAGGGCATCAGGCGTGTCGACAATAGCGAGGTGGTTAACATCGACGAGGCCAATCATCTTTTGAGTGGCAGACACCAGGAGACAATTTTGGGAATTTACTTCGGCAAATTTTATATTTTTGGGGAGAAGGGCAAAATTATTCCCAATTTTGGGCAATTCTTTATAAATTGATTTCCATTCACCAATATCATTCCAATTAAAAGAGGCGGGTATTAAAACTAATTTTTTTGATTTTTCGGAAATAGCGACGTCAATTGCGAGAGAGGGAGAAAGAGAGTAAATTTTTTGAATAATCTTAGGATGGTCTAAGTTGTCGAGAAGCTTATTATAAAGAGGGAGATAGTTTTTGGCATAAAGTTTAAATTCTGCCAGCAAGGTATCGATTTTATAAGTATAAATACCACTATTCCAAAAACAGTTATTCTTTTTAATTAATTTTTGGGCCTCGAGAGAAGAAGGTTTTTCGATAAACTGGGTCACTTGATTTTGGGAATTAACCATAATATAGCCAAAGGAAGGTGAAGGGGAATTCGGTCTAATCCCAAAAGTGATAATGGCATTATTTTGGGCTAAAGTAAAACTTTTTTTTATGTCACGGTCGAATTTAACCAGTTGACTGATGAAATGATCGGAGGGAAAAGAGGTAATGGTGGCACGGGGATCTTTTTGGCTGATAACGGCGGCGGCGTAGAGAAGAGCCATGGCCGTATTTTTCTTTTGAGGTTCAGCTAAAATGTTTTGCGGCAGGGCCAGACCCTTTAAATTTTCCTTAACTTGCTTTTCATATTTAATATTAGTCACCAGATAAATATTTTTGACAGGGACGATTCTTTTGGCTCTCAAAAAAGTTTCTTTAATGAGAGAATTTTCTGAAAATAAGGTTAAAAATTGTTTGGGTCGGTCAACCCTGGACAGGGGCCAAAGCCGAGGGCCGGTCCCGCCGCAAAGGATTACGATGTAATGACTCCTGTCTGTCTTTTTGACCATAGACTGTCAACTTGTTTTTTAAAGTTTAACATAAAGTTTTGACGATTAAATTTTTGGGCCTGAAGACGAGTCTCATCACTCTTTGGCGGTGATTTTAAATATTTTTCCATAGCTAAAAGTAAAGACGGCTTATCTTGTCTGTCAAATAAAATGCCAGTTTTTCCGTTTATTATTGTTTCCAGAGCGCCACCTCGATTATAGGCGATGACTCCCCGACCACAGGCCTGCGCCTCTAGGGCACTGAGACCAAGGTCCTCTTCTTGGGGATAAATTAGAGCAGTACAGTTTTGATAAAGTTTGATTAACTCAGGTTCGGTGACTTCTTCAATAAATTCAATATTATTTAAACCCTTAGCTAGGCATTTTAGATAAGCGCTTTCACGGCCCCGGCCGACAATTTTTAGCTGGTATTGACTATCCGCAAAAGCTTCAACCGCTAAGTCAATTTTTTTATGAGGCACGAGACGGGAAACGATTAAAAAATAAGGCTGAGCCGATTGGTTGTTTGGGGTAAATTTGTTTAAATCAATACCGGGATAAATTATCGTCGCCTTTCTCTGATAATTTTTTTCAATCCGAGTGGCCACATTTTGTGAATTACAGAAAAGATAGTCGGGACGCTGTCCGTAAACCTTATCAATGTTTTGGTATTTTTTTAATAAAGGTTTTAAAAGTATTGGTGGGTTTTGATATAGATAACGATTAATATTATGGAAATAACAAATAAATAATGTCTTGGGGAGAGTTAAAAAGCAGTGACCGACGGTGGCAGTGGTGGAAATAAGAATATCGTAGGCCGAAAAATCTATTTGTTCGAGTTTAAAGGCATAAAAAGGGGAATAAAATAATTTATTTTTTAAATTTAAAGAAAAAATTCGATGATTTTTTGGTAGCCAGGGGCATTTATCGGGTTGGTAGTCGAGAGTGTAGAGATCGGCCTCCGGATAAATTTCAAGTAAATCTAGGAGAACCCGTTCAGCTCCGCCCCATTGATTTAGCCAATCATAATAGATAGCAATCTTTAAATTATTATTCAATAATTTTTTGATAAAAATTTAAGGTTTCTTTTGCGGTTTGGGACCAGGCATATTTAGCCACCTGTTTTTTGCCAAGATTTATTAATTTTTCTCTTAAATTTGGAAATTTTTTTAATAAGTTTATTTGTTTGACTAAATCATCCGGATCTTTCGGATCAAAGTATAGAACGGAGTCTCCGTATATTTCCGGTAAACAGGAGGCATTGGCGGCGATGACGGGACAGTTTAGAGCCATGGCTTCGAGGCCGGTCAGAGAAAAACCTTCTAAAAAGGAAGGATGGACCAGAGCGAGAGCTTCAGAATAAAGGCTGGCAAATTTCTCGTCCGGGACATAGCCTAAAAATTCAACTTGCTTTTGCAGTTTTAGCTCCGATACTTGTTTTTCTATTTTTTCACTGAAAATAGAACGGGAGCAGATTATTTTTAATTTTAAATCGGGTAGTTTTTTTAAAGCTTTTAGGAGGACATCAATATTTTTGTGAGGATAAAGATTGCCAGTGTAGATTAAGTAGTTTTTTGGTGATTTATATTTTTTAGAATTTAGACTTTTTATATTTAGGCTTTTTTTTATGAAAACTGGGTCGACGGCCTCATAAGTGGTAATGATTTTGTGAGGTGGAAATTTATATTTTTTAATAATATAATCCCGCCAAAAATGGCTGGGGACAATAAGATGGGAGCTAATAAAGATAATTCGGGTCATAAGTAAATAAGCCCAGTATTTGGGCCAATACAACAAAGGATTTCTGGTAGTGGTCTCTTTACCTTTGGAAAAATGACGGATCAAATCGTGAACGGTAACAACTGATTTTTTAAAATAGAAAATCGGCTTGTCGAGATGGGTAAAATGAACCAGGTCAGGTTTTAGTTTGGATAGTAAAGTAGGAAGAAATATTTGCTCAGCGAGAGAATAATGGCGCAGTGGGGTGGGGACATATTGATAGCTGTCTTTTAAATCATTAGAAATTTCTGCCAGTAACTGGGGGTAGACAAGAAGGGTAAATTTATATTTTTTAAAATCAGGGAGTTCTTTTAGGGCCAGGAGTAGATTTTTGGTGTAGCGGCCCAGACCGGTATGCTTTGGGCCATAGAGTCTGGCATCAATGATAATATGGGTCATAAATACTTAGCTTTAAATAAACGATATTTTTCCAAAAAATTAATGCCCAGATTAATGAGAGGATGAAGTAATTTGGGATAAGCTGACATCAGGTTTTCGCGGTAAAAAATTTTCATAGCGCTGGTGCTGGCCATAGCTGACCTGATTTTGGTTTCACGGCTGGCAGCTGATTTTTTTTGAGAATGAGAAATGATGCCGGAGGAAATTCCTTGATAGTGAGTGGCACTGCAGCCAGGATAAAAATATAGGGAGAATCCATGTTTTTTTAATTGCCAGCAAAAATCTAAATCTTCACCATAGAAAAAATATTTTTCATTCCACCAGCCTATTGTCTCCCCCACTTCTCTTTTGACCATGAGGAAAGCACCGACACAGGCATCTATTTTTTGAACTTTTTGATAATTTAAATGACCTAAAAAATAGCCATTAAAAATTTTTGATTTGGGAAAAAGTTTGGGTAAACCAAAGCCAAAAAAATGGCAAAATGAATTCCAAGGGGTAGGAAAGCCCCGATGAGATTCAGGCTGGGTTTTACCGGTCAGAGCCAGAATTAAATTACAGGTGGCGCTATCAACCTCTGGATGGTGCTGGAAAAAATCTAACATTTTTTTGAAGGTATCAGCTTCAACCATAGTGTCGGGATTTAAAAATAAAACATATTTCGACTCCGGATTGCTCTTTTTAAGAGCCTGATTGTTACCGGCGGAAAACCCGATGTTGTCAGGTAAAGGATAAAAAAGTAAATTTATTTGAGGATTTGTTTTTTTTATCTGTTTAGCTTTTGAAAACGATGAATCTGAAGAGGCATTGTCGGCAATGATAACCTCAATGGAATAATCGTCGAGCTCGGAGGAAACGATACTTTTTAGACAGTTCGAGAGATATTTACCAGAATTATAGTTTAAAATAATGACCGAAAGCAAGGGATTATTTTTTGGTAATGTTTTCATAAATTTGATTTAAGCCCTCAACTCCTCTTTCAAAAGAATATTCATTTTTGATTAATTTCTGGGCATTGTCACCAATCTTTTTTCTAAATTTAGAATCAGTTAGGATTTTGACGGAATTTTTGACAATATCTTTGTCGGGGCAAACGATAGCATGCTCGTAGTTTTTTATTTTAATACTGCCCATGCCGCCCTGGGGATTGGTAATAACCGGGAGGCCAAAAGCCATGCCTTCCAGGAATTTATTTCGAGTCCCTCCCCCACTGCCCATGGGTGCCAGAAGAAGCCAGGAGTGCTGGTAATAATATTGGGGGTCATACTTTTGACCATCACTGTCAGCTTCGGCGACAATGATGTCTTGGCTGGCATATTTACCAAAAAAATCAGGGGCAAAACGGCCAATAATGTAAAGCTCACAATCTGGTATTTTTGATTTAATTTGGGGCCAGTATTTATCTAAGATAAGCTCGACAGATTCGCGGTTTTGCATCCATTTCATATTGGAAACACCAAACAAAATGCTGGGTTTATCTGATTTTTTAGTTTTAATTGGGGCATCAATATATTTTTGATCAACTCCATTTTGAAAATACTGAATATCGCGACGACCGGTGAGACTGGAAATAATTTTTTGATCTTCAAGACCAAAGGCAACGACAGTGTGAGTGTTTTTCCAGTAATGAGTTTCCCAATATTTTAATTTACGGACATCAATCCATAAAAGAGGTTTTAATAATTTTTTCCAGCCGCTGAGGCTTTCGACATAATGTTGGTAAACGGCGTATTCAATGGTTAAATCGACCAGAACCACCGGGATATTGGTTTTGGGAATATTGGGCATGGGGTAAAAACAATCGCAGTGGATAAGGTCAAATTTTTCGGTGTCTATTTCTTTTTGAATGGCTTTTCTAAAATCATCAGAAATGTAATTGACGACGAGAAAGGGATAAGGGCTAAAAGCGGTTCTTAAAACTTTTTTAAGATCCCAAGTTTTGCCTCTTTTGACGATAATTATTTTTTGGCAGTATTGCCTTAAATCTTCAACCCCCTCTTCGTCCCGGCTAAAGCAAATTAGGGTAATATCATTTTTGGGAGCCAGATATTTAATCGAATAAAAGGAGGAGCGCTGGCCACCGGACTGGGACAGGCGGGGAATATAAGGAGTAATCATCAAGATACGTCTTTTTTTGATCATTTTTTGAGGGTTAAAGATTGGTAATAAAGGGCCATTAAAATCCAGATGGGATAAGCCACTTTTGAGGCCTCAAAGATATCAATAAAAATGGCATTACTCCAAATACAAATCATGACGGAAAAGAAAATTAATGGTAGCTGAGAGTAAAAATTGGTCTCTCTTTTGATGATGAAAGGAAGGCTGTTAATAAATAAGTAAATGAAAATTAAGGTAAAGCTTAAAAAGCCTAAAAGACCGCTTTCGCCTAGAAATCGGAGATAATCATTGTCGGTGGCTAGGGTGATTGAGCCAAGACCGGTCCCCAGAAGGGGGTTTTTTCTAAAGGCAGTAACCGCCCGAGGCCATTCAACATTGAATCTTATTTCTCCGGAGCGGGCGACCCCGGCATCAGCGTCGATAGGGATAAATTCCTCAAGTGGCTTGTGGCGGAAAACGGTAGGAATGGGCGTGGTATAGGCTATTATTGGTTTTTTTGTAGGTATCAATGTAGGAGTAATAGTAGTCGGACTGGGAAGGGGGACGGAAGTAGGAGTGGAAATAATTTTGGGAGTGGCAATTCTTAAAGTAGCGATTAGACGCTGATTTAGATCTTTGGAATTGAAAAAACTAAAAACGACTAAAAATGATAAAGGTATCACCCATAAGTATTTTCGAATTAAAATTAGACAAAGAGCAGCTGAGCCCCAAAAGGCAAAGATGGAGATGCGGGAGGCAGTCAGAGTTAGCAGGTGGAAACCAATCAAAAATAAGATAAAAGAAATAATTTTTAAACTTTTATTTTTGATTAAAAGAGCGACCGCTAAAATTGGGATTAAAACTAGACTAAGATAAGCGGCCAGATCATAGTGTCCGGCGAAGGTCGAAGAAATTCTGGTCCAGACATTCATTTGGAGAAGCTGGCCTTTAGAAAATTCCTCATTCATGGTGGAAATCACTGGGAAAGAGAGATATTTTTGACCATAGCCATAAAGCGCAATCCCGACTAGAGCAAATAAGGAGAAGAGATAAGGATAGAGAAAATCTTTCCTAGTTTTAATGGCCTCCAGAGTAATAAAAAAGAGGGAAATATATTCAAAGCGACGAAAGGTATTTAACATTAAGATGGAGGGACGATTGGTTTGATAAATTAAAATGGCATTAAGGGTACTCAGGAGAATGGCGATAAAATAGCCGATAAATAAGGGTGTAATTTTATATTTTAAAACCGGAAAATGATTTTTAAGTTGAAGGACAAACCAGGTTAAAAGACAGGCGGCGACCACAAGATCATCGAGTCTGATGGCGACATAAGTCCCTTTAACGGCCATGAGGGGAAATTTGGGATAGAGGGGAATAAAAACAATTAAAATTGATAATAGAATGCGGTGGATATTTATATTTTTGAACATAAGCCTTTGTAGGTGGGATTAATAAGACTGCGGAGAGCGGCGTTTAATTTTAAGGAAAATTTTAAAATTGGCAATTGCCATCGAGGGCGATGCTTTTTAAAAAAAGAAACGACTCCCTGATATTCACGGAGTAAGGGATGTGATTTATCAGTGGCTGAGGCACCACCCAGATGGATTATTTGAGGGCCGACGAGATACCAGCATTGAGATTTTGGTAGAGCCAAATGCATTCGATAAGTCCATTCAACTTCTTCTCCGTACATAAAATAATTTTCATCAAAGCCGCCGGTAAGGTCAAGAATCGAGCGGCGGAGAAGCATAAAGGCGCCACTGACCCAATCCTGAGGGTGATCTTTAAGAAAAAATTTTTCGTGGGTATAAAAATGCGGTGGATGAGGGTGAAAAGGTTTTATGAGTAAATTAAATAAAGGGAGGTCGTCTAGTCCAAAAGACCAGGCGAGAGTATTTAAGAGATTAGGGAAATAGCCGCCACTAGCTTGAATACTGAGATCTTGATTAAGCAGCTGGGCGGTGCAGAGGTGAGCCTCGGGATGAGTTGAGAGCCAGTTTAGAGACTGACTAATGGCGGAGTGGAGAATGAGAGTATCGGAATTTAAAAGTAAAAGATAATTACCCCGGGCAACTTTAAGGCCCTGATTACTCGCCTTGGCAAAACCGGAATTGAGAGAATTAGTAATTAGATTAATAGTATTTAGATTATTAGAATTTAGTGTTTTAAGCTCTTTTACTGTCCCATCAGTGGAATTATTGTCAACTACGATTATTTCAGTGGGGATTTTTTCACTCTTATCAATTTTATTTAAATCAAAAGAAAGTCCTTTATCTTTTTGAATCGATTTTAAACAATTTAAAGTAAGCTCCCGGGTATTATAAGAAACAATGATAATCGATAAAAGCGGATTAATGGGCATTATTTTTTTTGAAATTACGGTAAAGATAAAAGAGACCGACGAGTGAGGCTTCGATAATAAAGAAATTTAAAAGTCGAATGGGGATGGAGGTGGGAATAACTTTAATGGTGATTTTACTTTTGTATTCAATGCCTTTAAAAATCATTTTATTGGCGGCTCTTTTTTCAGGTTTGGTAAAAACATCATTTTCCCATTCGTAGCCATTGATATAAAGAGACTCTTTAAAGGGGATCGAAAATTCTTCAAGATAGTAGCTTTGCATAGTATCGCGAAAGATGGTTTTGGCGTACTCTGGGGGGTAATTAAGGCGAATTAAAATTGGACTGGTGTAGGCTGAGCGGTAAAAATTGATGACCTCGGTGCGACTCAGATTGGTATAAAAGGCGGTCACATTTTCCATTTGAACCGTATCTCCTGGTTCATCAGACTTAACGCTATTTGGTAAGTCTTTTAAGACGGGGGTGGGAATTAGGAGATAAGCGAGAAAAAAGGCATTAACTAAAACAACTAAGATGGGGAATATTTTTTTAAACATTATTGAAAAAGCATGGGCCGGCCTAATTTATATTGAGGATCTTTGAGCTGGCGATCGGATATTTTTTTGGCGGGAATTCCACCCCAAACTTCGAAATCCGGGACATTTTTGGTAACGACGGCCCCGGCCGCGACGACGGCTCCCCTACCGATCGTGACCCCGGGGAGAATGATAACCCTCGGACCAATAAAAACAAAATCTTTAATGGTGACGGGGGCAAAAGAATTGCCGAAATCTGGGGAATTTATATCGTGCTCATCCGTATAAATTAAAACCTCCGAGGCAATATCGACATGGGAGCCAATGGTTAGTCCGCCTCGGCCATCAAGAAAGGTGCCATAGCCAATAATAGAATTTTCCCCAATACTAATGCCGCTCGGTTTAAAAAAATTAGCCCCGAGGTGAATGGTGCTGCTAAAGGGCATTTTAATTCCGGAAATTAAATAAAAGATTTTTCGAATAAAATGAATGGGGATAAAACCAACAACTCTCAAAATTAGGAGCCAGAATTCAGAAAAAATAGTCAGGAGGCGGTTGAAAATTTTGGGGATGAGGTTTTGGAGGGTAATTTTTTGGCCGACATATTGATTCATAAATGAATTATACCTTGTCGATTATAAAAGTTGATGAAAGAGTAAAGACAGGGATTCAGCTGACTTTTTCCAAGTAAATTTTGCTGATTGAAGTTGGCCTTTGCTAATTAATTTTTGCCGAAGATCGGGGTCTAATATTTTTTGAAAAGCGGCGATAAGACTCCCGGTGTCAGTGGGATCGATATAAAGAGCGCTGTCTTTTAAGATTTCTTTGAGGGGGGGAATTGAACTGGCGATGACCGGGGTACCCACAATTTGACTCTCAATGGCGGGAATACCAAAACCTTCGTAAGTACTGGGGATAACTAAGGCTATAGCTCCATGGTAAAGAGCCCATTTCTCCTCTTCGCTGATGAAATCGGTAAAAACTACTTCATGGGTTAGGCCTAGTTTTTGGAGAATGATTTTAATTTCATCAAATAACCAGCCCTTTTTACCGGCAATGACTAATTGGAAAGGAAGAGCTTTAGAGCTTTGGAGCTTTAGAAAATGAGAAAAGGCTTTGATGAGGAAGGGATAATTTTTATTGGGCTTTAAAGTGCCGAGGGCCAAAAAATAAGGAGAATTTATTTTGAATTTGGCTTTTACTTTTTGAAGAGTGAGTTTAGATATTTTGGGAGGAGCAGAAACACCATTGTAAACGACGGAAATTTTTTCTGGAGGAATTTGATAGGTTTTAATGAGTTCGTTTTTGGTAAACTGGGAAACTGCCACAATATGTTTTGCCCTATCTATTGATGATTTAGTCCAGTTTATCAGTTGATATAAATCTTTTTTGGTAAACTCTTTTTGAAAATTTAAATAGCCGATATCGTGGATGGTGGGGATGGTGGGTACCAGGGAAAAGGAGGGTGAATAGTGACCGGGTGAGTATAAAAGTTTTATTTTTGGTGAAGAAAATAAAAGGTGGAGAGGTAGGGCAAACTTGGTCCATAAAAATTTTGGCCCAAAAACTTGATAATGCCAGTAATTATTTTCGGAAGGTAGATCACTTAGAGGCTTATCCTTTAGATAGATATAATAATGATCGTCTTTGTTTTGTTTATAAAGTTCCCATAAAATATGGTAGGCATATTGGCCGACTCCGACTCGGATTTTTGTATTGGCTTCGTTGCCATCGATTCCGATTAGCATTATTTTAGTTTACTATAGATCTCTAAAGTCTTGATAGCAGTCAGGTCCCAGGAGAATTTGGCCGCGGCCGCCCTAGCATTTTCTGATAATTGTTTTCGGAGAGAGGCTGAGGAGAGAAGTTTATTTATGCCTTGAAAAATACTGTCAACTGAGCGGGGGTTGACGAGAAGTCCGGATTTACCCACAATTTCGGGCATTGAGGAGATATTGCTAGTGAGGACTGGGACACCAACTTTCATTGATTTGATGACCGGGAGGCCAAAGCCTTCGTAAAGAGAGGGGTAAGCGAGAAAGAGAGCAGAAGCGTGAAGGGCGACCATATCTTTTTCGGGAATATAGCCGAGGATTTTAATGCACGGTTTTTTGAGGTGAAGGACGTCTTTGCCCCAGCCGTATTTGCCGGTAATAGCCAGCTCGACCGGAGAATGAGGGTGTTTTTGGTGATAGAGATTAAAGGCCTGGATAAGGCGGGTTAAATTTTTGCGCGGTTCTCTGGTACCTTGGGATAAAATAAATTTTTTAAGACCGTATTGTTTTTCAATGCTGGCTTTTTTGCGGGTTTGATACTCGGGACTTTGTTTTAAAAAGTGGTCGTATTTATCTTCGGCGGCTTCATAGACAACTGAGCATTTTTGGGGGTTAATTCTGGGAAATATTTTTAATAAATCTTTCTTGGTATTTTCGGAAACACAGATAAAAGACTGACACTTTTTTTGAGCCCAAAACATTTTTTGGCGATGAGTCGAGACGATTTGGGGATGAAGCCAGCTGGGATTGATAAAAGGCGCCAGGTCATGGACAGTAGTGACGGCTTTGGCTTTAAATGTCGGCGGCTGAGTCCAGTCAGAACAATGAAAAATATCGCAGTTGCCGATAAATAATTCTATGGGAAAAATATGTAATTTGTTCCAAAGAAAGGCTAAAAGTGATTGAGGCAGGTGGAAATAATAAATCTTAACGTTTTGGTGTTTTTTTAAAGCGGAAATGTCTTTGGGGAGAGGTAAACGCATGGAAGAAAAGAAGAGTTTATAGGTATTTTGATGATCGTTTTTTAGGAGATGGCGAACCAGATTAAGGGTATAGTTGCTCACGCCGGTGCCGTAGGCAGTGGAGGAAACGTCAATGCCAATAATCATAATATGTCTAATTGTATCAGATACTAAGCTTAAGATATTCCCCTGTTTTTAGATTTAAATTTTTGGCGGTGCCGGCATTCAGCTCGATGACATATTTTATTGGCTGAGTGCTTTTATAGAGGGTGAGCTGAAAGTCTGATTTGCCCATTTCCGGAGAAGCGGTATAAATATCGGTAATCTGCCCACTGGCTTTGATAAAAATCATGTCGAGGGGGATGAGAGTGTCCTTCATCCAAAAAGTTTGGGTAGATTCGTGACCAAAGATAAATAACATGCCACAATTGGGACAGAGCTTAGTGCGACCGGATAAACCTTTACTCAAAAGATAGGGAGTATTGGCTATCTCAAGAGTAAAATTTTGTTTACCAATTTTTTGCTCAATTGTTTTACTGGGTTTACGAGGAAATTTATAGTAAACAAACAAAATAACGCCTAAAAGTATTAATAAATATCCAATTTTTTGCATAGTTTCTCCCCTATTTTATCCCAAGTGTAATGATTAGATAGATAAGAAGATGAAAAGTGGAGAAGATTAGAAGTAATAAGTGAAGGGAGTTTGATAATTTTAGAAGCTAGATCCTCCGGATCTTTTTGTTTAAAGATGAAACCGCCTTTAGTTTTTTTAACAATTTCCATTGAGGCGGGAATGTCAGCGGCAATGACTGGTTTTCCCCGGGCCAGGGCTTCGAGAAGGACGAGGCCAAAAGATTCCTGGGTAGATGGCGAGATTAAGATGGAACAGTTGTCTATCAATTTTGATAAGTCGCTATCGGGAAATGAAGTAATAATTTTGATTCGTTTTTTGATAGAGAGAGGCAAAGAGTCAATTTGTTTTTGAATAACGGGGAAATAGAGAGTTTTTTGACCGGCGAGAGTGAGAGTATATTTTGAGGGGAGAAGAGAAAAAGCCGTAATTAAGGTAGGAATGTCTTTGTGGGCGGAAAAGGAACCGATGAAGAGAAGATTAAACCCCCTTTTATTCCCCCTTGATGAAGGGGGACTTTTTTTTATGAAGCTTTTGTCGATGCCGTTGCCGAGGAGAATTA
>Ga0209099_1000343_pt1 | contig 55571 bp, 54 predicted proteins | sample AD_JPNHW2_MetaG_FD_184430 | JGI IMG/M metagenome (GOLD analysis project Ga0209099, IMG submission 184430) | Active sludge microbial communities of municipal wastewater-treating anaerobic digesters from Japan - AD_JPNHW2_MetaG (SPAdes) (version 2) | ecosystem: Engineered > Bioreactor > Anaerobic...
AGCTGGCGTATCGCGTCGGCCATTTCTGAAGCCATAGGAATCAGTCTCCCTCCTGGGTAGAATCAAGCCGGGCCTTTGCTACGGCAGAGAGGTCGAAGACCTCTTTCCCCTTGTTCGTTTCGAGCACAAGCTCAGTATCCGTGGCGGAAACGATCTTGCCCCTGATCCATTCCGTCTCGTTCACGGGCAGTATCTTGACTCCCTTGCCCGCGAAGACGGAATACTCGCGGGGAGAGCGGATGATCCGGTCGATGCCGGGGCTCGAGACCTCGAGATAGGGATCCTCCACGCCATAGTGGAGCTGGAGCCTCGGATAGATCAGGCGATGCGCCGCCGAGCATTCATCCGTGCCGGTGCCCTTGGGCGAATATACGACCGCTTTCGCGCTGACGGAATTGCCCCTTTTGGCTACCGAGAATTCCACAAGGGAAAGCCCGGCGGTCCTGAGGAGTTGTTCAATCTCTGCGCCTACGGTCTCTTGTTCCTGCATACCTATAAAAAAAGAGTCGTGTCCACGACTCTTCTTATTCCTAAGGAGAATCTTTGTCTTTTTAGATACTGCGCATACTAAATCAATTCCAGTGCATAGTCAATATGCCCAAAAGAGGAAGGCCCGGCAGGGCGGGATGCGTTTTTGGCCGCGCCAGCAAGGGCTAATCCGCAGCCAGGGCGAGGACGGCCACCCGTCGCGCGCCGCCCTCACGGAGAGCCCGGGCGCAGGCCTCCGCGGTGGCGCCTGTCGTGAGAACGTCGTCCACGAGGACTACCTCATCGGGGACGGCTGCGCCCGGGACAAGCCTGTAGGCCTTCCTGGCGTTCTCGAGCCGGCCCTCCTGGGAAAGGCGCTTCTGCTCTCCCGAGGGGAGCCTCTCGAGGATGCGCCGCACCTCGAAGCCGCGGCGATCGAGCACGCGGACGATCTCCTCTACCTGGTCCCATCCCTTCTCCACGATTTTGGCACGCCTGTAGGGCACGGGAACAATGGGACGTCCTGGCCAGTTCTCCATAAGGGCCCGAGAAAGGATCCCTGCCAGGAAACGCGCAAGGCTGCGCCTGCCCGCGAACTTGTAGGCCGCGACCAATTCAGCCGCAGCTCCGTCATAGGCGAATATCGGGAAGGCCTCCTCGAAGGACCATTCCCTGTTCCTGCAGCGCATGCAGATGCCAGACTCCGAGATGAGCTCCTTGCCGCATTTCTGGCAACGCTCTCCCGCATAGGGCCTGAGGAGGAGGAGGCAGGAATCGCAGAGGAGGTCCTGGGCTTCGGGGAAGGGGAGCAGCCCGGAGCCATCCGCCTGAAGACTCGCGCCATCGACGCTTCCCAGGGAGAGGGGTCGTCCGCAGAGGGGGCAGAATCGCGGCAGGAGAAGGGCCCTGGCAAGGCCCCCTGCCCTGGTTGCCGCGTTCCTGGAATGGGTCGTCATGCCCCGTCAACGCAATGCGAGGGTCAACGCGATTGAAGCTGCTTCTTGAAACCTGCGAGGCGGGTCAGAGCCTCGAGGGGGGTGAGCTTGTCGGTGTCGAGGGAGGCAAGCTCGGCGAGGACAAGCTCGCCGGGATCGAAAAGCGCCCCTTGCGAATTGCCGGGCCGGGCCTTGCCGCCAGCCCCGTCCCCGGAGGCCGTAACCTGAACCGACGATGCCGCCCCAGCGCCCGGTTGGCCACCCTGCGCGACAACTGACGGCTGGGGCAGGATCTTCTCCTTGCGCGAGAGCTCCTCGTGGACTTCCCGGGCGCGCTCGAGCACGGGAAAGGGAAGACCCGCGAGCCGCGCGACGTGGATGCCATAGGAGCCCGCAGCCGGACCTTCCTGTATCTTCTTGAGGAAGACCACCTCGCCATCGGCCTCGGAGACGGCCAGGCTCAGGTTGTGCAGCCTCGGATGTTCCAGGGCCGTGAGCTCATGGTAGTGGGTGGCGAACAGCGAGCGGCAGCCGATGCGGTCGAGGAGGTCCTCGGATACGGCCCAGGCAATGGCGAGGCCGTCAGTCGTGCTCGTACCGCGCCCGACCTCGTCCATGACGACGAGGCTCCGCTCCGTCGCCGTGTTGAGGATGCGGGCGGTTTCGTGCATCTCGACGAGGAAGGTGCTCTCTCCCCTCGCGAGGTTGTCCTGGGCGCCCACCCTGCAGTAGACCCTGTCCACGATGCCGATTTCCGCCTCGAGGGCGGGGACGAAGGAGCCTGACTGGGCCATGAGGACGATGAGGGCCGTCTGCCTGAGGAAGGTGGACTTTCCGGCCATGTTGGGGCCGGTGATGAGGGCAAAGGCGGGCTCGCCGGACGCGGCGGCCGCATCGAGCTCGAGGCCGTTCGGGATGAAGGCCCCCGTGGGGAGATGGGCCTCCACGACGGGATGCCTCCCCTCGACGATGCGGAGCCGCGTATCGTCCCTGATGGCGGGCCGTGAATAGCCCCGGGCCGTGGCCGCCCAGGCGAAGGAGGCGAGGCAGTCGTAGCGCGCTATGGCCCTGGCGACCGAGAGGATGGAGGGAACGACAGCCTTGACCTTCTCCCTGAGCTCGAGAAAGAGCCTTTTTTCGAGATCGACTATCTTCTCCATCGAACCGTTGATCTCGCTCTCGAGCTCCGAAAGCCGTGCCGTCGTATACCTTTCGCCGGTCGTGAGGGACTGCCGCCTGATGAAATGCGCGGGCACGGCTTCAAGCTTGCCCTTGGACACCTCGAGGTAGTAGCCGATTATGCGGTTGTAGCGGACCCGGAGGTTCGAGATGCCAGACGCGACTCGCTCCTCCTCGAGGTAGGCCTCGAGGATGGCCCTGGAATTGTCCCTCATGGACCGTAGATGGTCGAGTTCGGCATCGTAGCCTTGCCTGATGAGGTCGCCCTCGGTGAGGAGGATTGAAGGCTCCTCCATGATTCCGAGGGAGATGAGGTCGGCCATTTCGCGGGCCTCTCCGGCCTCGGCGCTCTCGCGTTCCGTCGCGAGGAGGCCCTTCCCTTCCGCGGTGGCAAGGATGCTTCGCGTAGCTTCGCAGGCCACGAGGGAATCACGGAGGGCGAGGAGGTCCTTGGCGTGCGCCTTGTCCATGGCCACGCGCGAGGCGAGGCGCTCCGCATCGAGGACGCGGCCCAGGGTCTCCCTGAGCTTCGCGAGGAGGCGCTGGTCGCGGTAGAGGAATTCCACGGCATCGAGGCGCTCCTCGATTGCCTTCCTCTCCCTGAGGGGCTCGAGGATCCAGCGACGGAGAAGACGGGCTCCGGGAGCGGTCTTGGTGCAGTCGAGGACCTCGAGGAGGGTGAAGGACTTCGAGGCGTCGTGGAGGTTCTGCACGAGCTCGAGGTTCTTCTGGCTCGAGTCATCCACCTGGGCGAAATCCCCGGAGACATAGGCGAGGGGCGGCGGCAGGTGGATGGCGCGGGCTGCCGCGGTATCGTCGACATAGCGCAGCAGGGCTACGGCAGCCTGGAGTTCCGGAGCGTCCTCCTCGAACCCGCGCCCCTTGAGGGTGGCGAGGCCGAAGCGCTCCTCGAGGGCCTTCGCGTCCCCGTCGCCGCCGAAGGACCAGTCAGGCAGGCGGTTTATGACAAGGTCGACCCGCTCCCCGAGGGGGCCCGCGATCTCGCTCCGTTCCATGAGGCTCTGCTGGACGAGAAGCTCCCGCGGCGAGAGCCTCGAGAGCTCCTTCCTGAGCCTTTCCTCGGCAAGGACCGCGTCATGCGACGGGAAGGAGAAAGCCCGGAATTCGGCGGTCGATATGTCCACGTAGGCCATGCAGAGGCGCGAACGCGACTCGCAGAGAGAGACGAGGAAGTTGTCACTCGCCTGGTCGAGGTAGTCCTCCTCGAGGGCAGTTCCCGGAGTGACGACCTCCACGATGTCCCGTTCGACGAGGCCCTTGCCCTTCCCGGGCTCCGAGAGCTGCTCGCAGATGGCTACCTTCTTGCCGGCCTTGAGGAGACGCGCAATGTAGGAATGCGCGGCATGATAGGGTATGCCGCACATGGGCTCCTTCTGCCGGTGCGTGAGGGTCAGGTTGAGGAGGGCGCTCACCTCGATGGCGTCCTCGAAGAACATCTCGTAGAAATCCCCCAGGCGGAAGAAGAGTACGGCATCGCGGTGGCGCGCCTTGGCGCGTCGGTATTGTTCCATCATGGGGCTGTTGTCGGGCATGGCCGTTGCATTATATCCGCAGGCACGGTACTCTACAAGAATACCGGTTTCCCGTTTTCGGAGGCGCTTTAACGTGGATGAGGCCTTTTTTTTCAAGGATGCCGATGAAGGCGTGTTCGTCAGGGTTCAGGGACATGTGACGGCATCGCGCTGCCCCGAGCTCAAGGGAAGGATCTTCTCGCGCCTCGACAAGGCCCCCGCGCCGGCGGAGGTCTATTTCGACCTCTCCGATTGCGAATACATGGATTCCACCTTCCTCGGCCTCATCGTCGGGGTAAATAAACGGTTCAAGCCCCTGACGGGAAAGAGCGTGACTGTCCTGCATGCCAATCCGACCTGCATGGGCCTCCTCCGGACGATCGGCGTCACGAGGCTCGTTGTCATCTCGGACGAGGAGATCGCCCTTCCTGGAGACATGGAAGAAATCGGCCCGTCTTCCCGCGCCACCGCGGAGTTCATCCTTGATGCCCACGAGAACCTGTCGGAGCTTTCCGAGGAGAACAGGAACCGTTTCGCCACCCTTACGCAAACCCTTCGCGGAAGCGCGGGCAAGAAGGACGACTGATACCTTTGGCCCCTGTCAAGACAAGGCCCCCGCAGCCGCCATGCGACGGTTGCGGGGGCCTTGTCTTGAGCCCTGATGAGGCGCTTGGTCAGGGAGTTGTCGGCGTCTTCTGGGCGATGGCCTGGATGACCTCATCCGTGATATCGATCATCGAGGAATACCAGACCACGGCGCTCATGACCGAATCAGCGCTCTTGAGGTTGAGCACGAGGGAATAGCCATCGGACTCGGCTATCTGCTGGATCTGCCGATAGACAAGTTGCACGAAATCGCTCGACGACGCCAGCGCCTGGGCCTGGGCGTCGAGTTCGGCCTGCTTGGCCCGGACATAGTCCTTGAGGTACTGGGTCTTCTGGTAGATGTCGGTCTCGATCTTGAGCGACTTCTGCTTGTCTCCGGCCTTGTCCGCGTCGAGCTTCTGGGCCTGCAGGCCCTTGATCTCCTCGGCCATCCGGTCGATCTCCGCCTGCACCTGGGCCTTCTTCAGCTCGAAGTCCTTGAACGCCTGTCCATCCCTGGAATAGGCCATGATCACCTTCTGCAGGTCGATGACTGCGATACGCGTGATCTGCTGCGCCTGCGCCGCGCCGCTCCCCAGGAGGGCAAGGCACAGGGCGACCGCGAAGGAAACAAAGGGCCGACGGAGCTTCATTGGCGCCTCCTTTAGTTGAGCGACTGGCTCACGCTGATCACGAAGTCTATCCCGCCGCTCGAGCCGGCAGGAGTCCAGTCTATCGCATTGCCGTCGAAGGAGAACCGCTTGGCGAAATAGAAGCGGAAGGGGAACTGCATGAGGGTGAAGCGGAGGCCCACGCCCGCGCTCATGACGAGGTTGTCCCATCCAAGATCGAGGAACGAGGGCTTCGAGGAATCGATCGCTGCCGAGTCGGAGCCGATTGAAACGAGGCCCGATGAGGTCCCCAGCACGTCGACGTCGAGGAAGCCGTCGAGCCAGAAATACTGGGGGATGATCGGCATGCGGATCTCGAGCCAGTTGTCCCAGAGGGTGCGGCCGTTATCGACCGAATAGAGGGAGCTCCAGCCCCTGCCCACGAAGGTTCCATCGATGCGGAGGTCATCCGAAGAGCTGACGACGGCCTCGTCCGAGCCGGGCTGCGGCAGGATGACATTGAGCGCGCTATGGGCGCCCAGGACCCACTTGAGGTTCCAGTTCTCGAAGACGGGAATGTTGAAGAGCGTCAGGAAACCATCGAGGCGGGTATCCGACCTGATGTATTTCTGCGATTCGACCGAGTCGAGGATGCCCGCCCAGGTGAATTTCTGGCTCGCATAGTATCCGGATGAGGGGTTGTACCAGAGATCGAGATTGTTGAGGTAGGCACGGACCGGTATCTTGTTGGTCCACAGCCATTCGTTGGCCGTGTCGCGGATGTCCGCGGAGGCAGGCCGGTACTTCGCTGTATCGTATATCGTATCATAGAGCGAGGAAGAGAAACCGATGCCGAAGCCGAGGTCGCCGGCAATGGTATGCATGCTGTAGCCGGTCGAGAGCCCGAAGGTCAGGCTCCAGTACTCGTACGGCATCTTGTAGACGCTGGCGATGGTTCCATCGGCCTCATAGGCGTCCAGCGAAGTATAGGGATCGGGGACTCCGTCATCGAAGACGGGACCTAGTATATCCTGCGCCGTCGTCAGGGACTGGTGCTTGACGGAGAGGCTGGCCGAGCCGGAAATGCGTTTGCCGAAGAGCCAGTTGTCGGAGTACGAAAGCGTCATGTCCTGGTCGGTTGGCGAGGCATTGAGTTCGAGACCGACGGTCTTGCCGAGGCCACCGAGGTTCTTCTCGTTCCATTTGACCAGGCCGGAAAGGGGGAAGGAACTGGATGCGGCACCGATTCCCGAGAGGGTGACGCCAAACTGCATCTCCGCGGTACTCTGCTCCTCGACCGCTATGACGAGGTCCATGAGGTTCTCGTCGCTTCCCTGAAGCATCTGCGGCTCCACCGAGGAGAAATACTGGAGGTTGTACAGGTTGCGCAAGCCCTCGATGATCTTGGCCTTGGAGAAGATATCGCCCACCTCGAGGGGGATCTCCCTCGATATGACGTAGTCCTTTGTCCGCGTATTGCCTTTTATCGTGATGCTCTCGATATGTGCGCGGTCGCGTTCCACGATATCGATGCTGTATGACACCATCAGCTTCTCCGCATCCCGATGCTCGGACATCTGGATCGAGTTGAAGATATAGCCGTTTTCGTAGTAGAGGTCGTCGAGGCTGGCCTTGTCCCGGGTGAGCGTGTCGAAATTGACAATGCTTCCCGGTTTCTGGGTGAAGAAGGAAGCGAGCTTGTCGGAGCTGAAGATCTTGTTCCCCGAGAAGGAGACGCCGCCGAAGGACCAGCGTTTCCCCTCATCGACCACGAAGGTGAGGACTAGGCCGTCCTTGCCGGTCTTGGGATCCTTGACTGTCGACCTGACGACGTCCTTGACCGCTGCATCGATAAAGCCCCTGGCGCGGTAGTAGTCGACGATCTTCTGGCGGTCCGCTGCCAGCTTGCCCTCCTCGAAAGCCCCCTTGTTCAGAAAGCCAGACTTCTTGAGACTGAGCTGTCCGATGAGGGCCGCTTCCTTGAAGGCGGAGACCCCCGAAAAGTGGATCTCCCGGATCGCGACCATGCTTCCCTCGATGACCTGGAAGGTGACGATGGCTCCATCGGCCGTCGTGCTCACGGAGGAGCTCACGACTATGTCGGTATAGCCCTTCTCGAGATAGAGCTTCCTGATCGCCAGTTCATCGAGCCGCGTCTTGGAGGAATTGTAGATGTCTCCGGTCTTCTCGGTGACATTGTCGAGGATCTCGGTCGTCCTGAGTCCGGAGTTGCCCGAAACGCGGATCGCGATGATCGCCGGGCGTTCCTTCACGACGAACTTGATGACCACGCCGGTCCTGTCGGTATCGGAGGGGAAGGCGGCCGGTTCGATCGTATCGAACCAGTCGAGGCCATAGACCTTTTCCTGAAGGTCGCTCCAGACCTCGTCGGTCAGGTTCTTGCCGATGAAGGGCCGCGTAAGGGCATCGAGTTCCTTGCGGTCGGCATTCTTGACGCCATCCCACTGGATTGCCGTTATCGGCTTTCCCCAGAACCAGTCATCGCCTGTTTCCTGGGCAAAGGCCGCGACGACAAAAAGCGCAAACGCAACGATGACTGCAGATCGCTTCATGTTTCTCCTCTCGATGCCGAATTACGAGTCTAAACGTAAAAGTCCCGCCGGGACAAGAGGGTTCTTTACCTTGAGGTTCCCATGGCCACCCTCAAGGCCCGCCCCGCTTGCCTGTCCCGGCCGGGAACGGATACCCTCATGCCCATGGAAGGCAAGACAAGGCCCATACTCGACCGCTTCGTCGTATTCGAGGGGCTCGACGGAGCAGGAACCACTACCCAGCTCGGGATGCTGGACTCGGCCCTCGCGAAGGCAGGAGTACCGCACTGGATCACCTTCGAGCCCAGCACCCATCCGGCGGGACGCCTCGTTCGGCAGGTCCTCCGCGGCGAGGTCGCGGCCTGTCCCGAAACCCTTGCCCGGCTCTTCTCGGCGGACCGGCACGAGCACATCCAGGGCTCAGGCGGGATAACCGAGCACCTGAAGATGGGCGAGCTCGTCATCTGCGACCGCTACATCTTCTCGAGCCTGGCCTACCAGGGCGTCGCCTGCGGCCCCGAACTGCCGCGCCTGCTCAACGCGGACTTTCCCCTCCCTGAGCTCCTCGTCTACTTCGATCTCCCCTCGGCCGTGGCCATGAAACGGGTCGAATCCAGGGAGGAGCGGGAAATCTTCGAGACCCTTTCCATGCAGGAAAGGGTTCGCTCGGCCTACGAAGCCAGCCTCCTCGAGTTCGCGGATTCCGGCATGCGGATCCTCCGTGTCGACGCCACCCGCAGCGTCGCCGAGGTGGGCGCCACCATCCTCGAGGAAGTCATGGGCCTGGCCTCCCGGCCGGACACGAACTAGAAACATCCGGAGAAGCCGCAAGGTTTCCATGAAAATGCCGGTCCCGCGCCCTCAACGCCGGGGCCTCGCGAGCCGATAATCCCTCTATGAGGAGAACCCTTCTCGCAGCCATCCTCGTCCTTGGCGCCGCGGCGACGGCGTCCGCCTTCCCCGTCTACTACAAGGAGCAGTACTACAAGCTCTACCATGAGCACTACATCCAGTACCCGGACGACGCCATCGAGAACATCTACTACCTCGAGCAGGCGCGCAAGGCGGATTTCTGCAATCCCCTCTATGCCATGGCAAAGATCGCGGACAAGCAGCAGTGGGAGAGGTACCGCTACCTCCTCGACATGCACATAGACCTCAAGCTCATCCAGCAGCACCTGGCCCTGGGCTCGAAATTCGACAAGCGGGTGGCCTACTTCTACAACGCGCCCTGGAAAAAGGAGAACCTCGATAGCCTCAAGACGGCAGAGACCGCCTATCGCGCCGCGCTCTCCTACTGGGATGACGCGCGCGCCCTGGCCCTCAAGGCCATGGGGATGCGCTTTGTCGGCCTCGAGGGCGCCGAGTACTGGGTCGACGAGGCGGCGCGCATCGAGTCGGGAGACCTTGACTATGCCGATATCATCGGCGACGAGCTGGCCCGCCTGGCCAGGGTCAGGGCCGACTTCGAGAAGATGGACGCCTCGACGTACTAGCGTCGACGGCTCCGCTTACAGTATCAGCATCGCGTCGCCGTAACTGAAGAACCGGTACCGCAGCCGTACCGCCTCGGCGTAGGCATCGAGTATCCTCTCCCTGCCTGCGAAGGCCGATACGAGCATGAGAAGCGTGGACCTGGGCGTGTGGAAGTTCGTGAAGAGCCTGTCCACGACCTTGAAGCGGTAGCCCGGGTACATGAAGATCCTCGTGCTGCCGGGGCCTGGCCTCAGGATGCCGGCATCCTCGTCCCATGCCGATTCCAGGGTCCGCACGCTCGTCGTGCCGACAGCCAGGACCGGCCTGCCCTCGCGTTTCGCCTTCATGACGGCGGCCGCGGTCGCCTCAGGCACCGTGTAATCCTCGAGGTGCATGCTGTGGTCCTCGATGTTCTCGCTGCGCACCGGCAGGAAGGTCCCGAGACCCACGTGCAGGGTCACCCAGGCGCGCTCGACTCCGTGGGCATCGAGGTCGGCGAGGATCCCGTCGGTGAAATGGAGGCCGGCCGTCGGGGCGGCCGCCGAGCCTGTCGTTTTCGCATAGATTGTCTGGTACCGTTCGGCGTCGGCGTTCGCGTCATCCCGTTTGATGTACGGTGGAAGGGGGATGTGTCCGCAGCGCTCGAGCCAGGCGTCGTCGATGGACGGCGTAAAGCGCACAACGCGGGTGTCGGACGTTCCGGACTCGGCCTCGCCGACGATCTCTCCGATGATCCCCTCCGCGAAGCGGTACTGCCTTCCGGGCCTCTGCTTCTTCAGCTTCGTGGCGGCGGCCTCCCATGCGCCGTCGCCAAGGCGCCTCAGGAGGAGGAATTCGACATGGGCTCCCGTGTCGAGGGCCTCGCCGTAGATCCTCGCCTTGCGGACCCTCGAGTCGTTGAAGATCATGAGGGTGCCGGGATCAATCCGGCTCGCGATATCCCGCACCGCGAGGTGCTCGAGGGCGCCCGTGTCGCGGTGGAGGACGAGAAGCCGCGACTCGCCGCGGCGTTCGGGCGGGAACTGCGCGATGAGCTCCTCGGGAAGGTCAAAAGAGAAGTCGTCCGTCTTCACTCGGGGGCTCCAGTCCAAGATGTTCGTAGGCTGACCGCGTGGCCACGCGGCCGCGGGGGGTGCGGGCGATGAAGCCCGCCTGGATGAGGAAGGGCTCGTAGTAGTCCTCGAGGCCGTCCACGCTCTCGCCCACCGTGATGGCGAGGGTCTCGGCGCCGACGGGGCCGCCCGCGTACTTCGTGATGATGGCCCTGAGGATCTCGCGGTCGAGGCGCTCGAGGCCGATATGGTCCACCTCGAGGCGCTCGAGGCCCTTCGTCACTATGGATCGCGTAACGCGTCCCGAGCCGCCGACCTGCGCGAAGTCCCGCATGCGCCTGAGGAGGCGGTTCGCGATGCGCGGCGTACCCCGGCTCGAGGCCGCAAGGAGGCCAGCCGCGTCGTCGTCCACGTCGACGCCGAGGATGGAGGACGAGCGCCGCAGCACCGACTCGAGCTCCTGGGCGTCGTAGTAGCCGAAGCGGAGCGAGATGCCGAAGCGGCTCGAGAGGGGCGAGGATACCGCGCCGGGCTTGGTCGTGGCGCCGATGAGGGTGAAGGGAGGGACGGGCACGCGCACCGTCCTCGCCGAGGGCCCCTGTCCGATTATCCAGTCGAGCTCGTAGTCCTCCATCGCGATGTAGAGCATCTCCTCGATGGCAGGCTTGAGCCTGTGGATCTCGTCGATGAAGAGGACGGAGCGTTCCTTGAGGGTCGTGAGTACGCCCGCGAGATCCTTGGGCTTGTCGAGGGCGGGAGCGCTCGTCGGCTTGAATTCGACGCCGAGCTCGTTGGCGACGACCTGGGCAAGGGTCGTCTTTCCGAGGCCAGGCGGCCCCATGAGGAAGAGGTGGTCGAGGGCCTCGCCCCGGCTCCTCGCCGCGGAGATGAAGAGGGAGAGGTTTTCCTTGATGCGGGCCTGGCCCTGGAATTCGGAGAGGAGCTTGGGGCGGAGGGTCGCCTCCCGGTCGTCCTCGAGGGGATCATACTGGGGAGCGAGGGGATGAACGGCAAATCCGCCGTCATCGGGGACGAAGGCCTCGCCTTCGGCCTGCCGGGCGCCTTGCGCTGCAGCGCCAGCTTTCTTCCTTGCCGCCATGTCAGGCTCCTGCCGAAAGCTCGAGGAGGGCCCTGCGGAAGAGCTCGCGCTCCTTCTCGGGGCCTGCCTCTATGTCATGGTCGAGCCTGGCCACGACCTTTTCGGTCGCCTTCCTGTCGAAGCCCATGTCTGCGAGGGCGCGCACGACGTCGGACCAGGCCGCGGCCTTGCCATCGTCCCTGGCGCCCGGTTTCCCAAGTTCGGCTTTCACGAGGCGGCCCTTCAAGGCAAGGACCATCTTCTGTGCCATCTTCGGCCCCACGCCGGGGATGCGCTGGAGGGCCGCGAGGTCATCGCCTTCGAGGGCAGCCTCGAGGGCATCCGGCCTGATGCCCGAGAGGATCTTGAGGGCCTGCTTGGGACCGATGCCCTCGACCTTCATGAGCTCGAGGAAAACGGCCCGTTCCGTCGCCGAGGGAAAGGCATAGAGGCGCATTCCGTCTTCGTAGTGGTGGAGCCAGGTGAAGGCCCTGACCTCGTCGCCCACGCGTCCGAAGTCGTCCACGGAGCGGGCGGGGACGGAGAGTTCCCATTCTATGCCGGAGCAATCCACGCAGATCGCGTCAGCGCGTTTTTCGCTGAGCCGGCCGGAGATGCTGTTGAACATATCGGGGGATTATAGCCGCTCCGGGGCACTTCCCTCAATACGCCTCATCGACCGCCCGAGAGGGCTATCGCTTCCGCTACCCTGATGCCGTCCATTGCGGAGGACATGATGCCCCCCGAATAGCCTGCGCCTTCGCCGCAGGGATAGAGGCCGCGTACCGGGGATTGGAGGTCGTCGCCCCGAAGGATGCGCAGGGGCGAGGAAGTCCTCGTCTCGACACCGGAAAGGACGGCATCGGGGCGTCCAAAGCCGCGCAGTTTCCGGTCGAATGAGGGAACGGCCTCCTTGATCGCATCCGCCACATAGGCGGGAAGGCAGGCGTTGAGGTCGGCGAGCACATAACGTCCCTTGACGGACGGCTCGACTCCGCCAAGGGAGGAAGGCTTCCCGCCCGCGGCGAAGTCCGCGAAAGTCTCGACCGGGAGCTCATAGCCGCCATGGCCCGCCTCGAAGGCGAGGCGCTCCCATCGGCGCTGGAACTCAACGCCGGCGAGGACGTCGCCAGCGGCGCCGGGAGCGCCGCTGGTGGCGACGCCAACGGCGAAGTCCTCGGGATGGACCGTGACGACGATAGCGCTGTTCGCGTTGCGCGAATTCCGCGCAAAGTCGCTCATTCCGTTGCAGGCGACCATGCCGGCCTCGGAACTGGAGTTGATGACGTAGCCGCCGGGACACATGCAGAAGGTATAGACGCCCCTTCCCGAGGAGCTGCGGTAGGTGAGCTTGTAGTCCGCGACGGGAAGATCGGGATGCCTCCAGCTCTCTCCGTACTGCCGCCGCGAGACCATCTCCTGGGGATGCTCGATCCTCAAGCCTATGGCGAAGGCCTTCCTTTCCATCGCGATGCCCGCTTCCGCGAGGTACTGGAATGTGTCGCGGGCACTGTGTCCGATGGCCAGCACGACGACGTCCGAATCGAGACGATCGCCGCCGGCGAGGACGACGCCCGTAACGCGCCCGCCGGATATGACGAGGGAGTCAACCCTGCTCCTGAAACGGACCTCGCCACCCGAGGATTCGATCTTCCTCCTCAGGGCCTTCACGACCTTCACGAGATAGTCGGTACCGATGTGCGGCTTGTTGCTGTAGCCGATCTCGGCCGGAGCTCCTGCCTCGATGAATTCCTCGAGGATCTTGCGGTTCCGCAAGGATTCATCCGTGACCGTCGTGTTGAGCTTGCCGTCCGAATAGGTACCCGCCCCTCCTTCGCCGAACTGCACGTTCGATTCCGGGTCGAGGGCACCGCTTCCAAGGAGGGCGGACACGGCATGGCTCCTCGAGTCCACGTCATCGCCCCGCTCGAGTACGATGGGCCGGTAGCCGTTCTCCGCCAGGACGAGGGCGCAGAAGAGGCCCGCGGGCCCGCTGCCCACGACGATGGGCCGCGATTCGAGGGGCAGGGCCCCGGCAGGGAAGGCGTAGCCCGCCTCTCGCGTTATGCGACAGGCGATGGATTCGGGGGGCTTCCTCGAGGGTTCCCCCGCGAGCCCGGCGGCTATCGAGTACACGACCTTGATGTCGTTCCGGTCGCGGGCGTCGAAGGACTTGCGCTCGATGGAGAAGCCGACGAGATCCGCAGCATCGATGCCGAGGAGACGCGCGATCTTCCTGCCGAGGTCCTCGGACGTATGTCCGAGGGGCATGCGGAGCTGCGGTATGCGATAGAGGATCGGTCCCGGCTTCACGAGAGGGGTCCTGTATGGTTGGCCCGGCAGATCGCCGCGGCGAGGGCGTCGGCGGCATGGTCCGGTTTCGGTATGGAGGCAAGGCCGAGGAGGAGGCGCACCATCTCCTGGACCTGTTCCTTCTCGGCCCTCGCCGAACCCGAGACCGCCTGCTTGATGGCAGTGGGACTGTATTCGACAAGCTCCACGCCCGCCTTCGCGAAGGCGAGGTGGATGACACCCTTCGCCTCGGCGACAGGCAGGGCCGAGGTCACGTTGCGCCAGAAAAAGAGGCTCTCCATCGCCGCCATCGCGGGCTTCCAGTCCCCGATGAGGCCGGCTATGCCCGAATAGATGGCAAGGAGGCGATCGCCTATCGCCTCGTCCTTGTCGGTCGTGATGCAGCCATAGCCGACGCAGGTCATGCGGCCGCCCCGGCTTTCGACGATGCCCCAGCCCACCGATGCGAGGCCTGGATCTATGCCCAAGATGCGAGAGGCCGGGGCGCCGGCGCCGCGCTCTCCGCGCTTCGCCTTCGTCCCGGCCTTCACCGTGGTATTGACCGCCGAACCGGAAGCGCCATCGGCGCCCCGGCCGGAATCACTCTTCAATGTCTTCGGGCAGCTCGATGTTGTGGTAGACGTTCTGGGTATCCTCGCACTCCTCGAGCTTGTCGATGAGCTTCTGGACCTTGACCGCGTCTTCCTTGGAAGGCGTCACGTAGCTCTCCGGGATCATCGAGATCTCGGCGCCGTCGGTCTCGAAACCGGCTGCATTCATCGCGTTGAGAACGGCTTCGAAGGAGGCAGGATCGGTATAGACCACGATCTCGCCGTCCTCGTTGACGATGTCGTCGGCGCCAGCCTCGAGGCCGGCCTCCATGAGCTTGTCCTCGGTGTACTTCTCTCCATCGTAGGAGAGGACGCCCTTGCGGGTGAAGAGGCGGGCGACGGAATTGGGCACCGCGAGGTTGGAGCCGGAGCGGGTGAGGATATTGCGGATTTCCGCAGCGGCGCGGTTCTTGTTGTCGGTGAGGACCTCGATGAGGATGGCGCCGCCGCCGGGGGCGTAGGCTTCGTAGACAAGCTCTTCGTAGTTCACGCCCTCGAGCTCGCCTGTGCCCTTCTTGATGGCCCGATCGATGTTGTCGCGGGGCATGTTGGCCGCGCGGGCCTTGAGGACGGCAGTGCGGAGACGCGGGTTCGCATCAGGATCGCCGCCGCCCATGCGGGCCGCAATGGAAATTTCCTTGATGAGCTTGGTGAACATCTGGCCGCGCTTGGCGTCCAGGGCTCCCTTCTTGTGCTTTATGGTCGCCCATTTGCTATGACCGGACATAGGCTCTCCTTGTCATCAGAAGGCCGCGCCGTGGAAGAGGATCCCTTCGCATTGGCAGTACGCGTTGGCGTCGGCTTTGAGACTGATCAGGTATCAGTTTACGCCCGAGAAGATAGCACAAGCAAGAATTTCCTGTCAACTATCCGGCGTTTTCAACGATAAGCGGCAGTAAGCTGCCATATCATGCGATATTCTGCAAATATTGCTATTTTCTGCCATAAAGACGAAAATAAAAGAAAAGGAGGCACCAATCTGGTGCCTCCCCTCCCCTTCAAAACAGGCGACTAGCGCTTGTTCTTGAGCTCGATCCTGCCGCGCTGGATACCATCATGGAGGATCTTCATCTCTAGCTCGTCGTGCCATCCATAGTCGAAAGGCGTCTTGCCCCTGACAGTCTGCTTCATGGCGGCGTCGAGATCATCCTTGCAGGGCTCGCAGATATCGACATCGGCGATGTGGAAGATGTTCCTGGTGGGGATGGGGTTCTCTATAGGCTTCTTGCAGACATCACAATAGATGACTTTCATGCCACGCTCCTTCCTGTCATTTGTCACTTTGGCATTTCCATGATACCCTATAGACGTTCGCTTCGCAATACATTTTTCCGGAGCCGCAATGAACAACTCCTTCCCAGTCGGCGATCGCATCTTCGACCAGGCTCATCCCCTCGTCATCGCAGAGATCGGAACCTCCCATGGAGGAGACCTGGCCAAGGCCCTCGAGCTTATCGATGCCGCGGCCGAGACCGGCGCCGGCTGCGCGAAATTCCAGTGCGTTTTCGCAGACGAGATCGTCCACCCCAATACGGGCTCGGTTCCCCTTCCCGGCGGTCCGGTCCGTATCTACGACCGCTTCAAGGCTCTCGAGCTCGACGAGTCCTTCTATGTTACGGTCAAGGAAAAGGTGGAGGCGAGGGGCATGCTCTTCCTCTGCACCCCCTTTGGACTCAAGAGCGCCCGCCTCCTGAGGCGGCTCGGCGTGAAGGCCATGAAGGTCGCCAGCCCCGAACTCAACCACCTGCCCCTCATAGACGAGCTCGCTTCGTATGCCCTGCCCACCCTCGTCTCGAGCGGCGTCTCGACGCTGGCCGACATCGAGCGGAGCCTCAACCGCCTCGCCTGCCCCGTCCTCCTTCTCCATTGCGTCACCGCCTATCCCGCTCCGGCGGAAGACTACAACCTCCGACTCCTCCATGGCCTTTCGGCGGTTTTCGGAAGGCCTACGGGCGTATCCGACCACTCGATGGATCCCGTCCTGGTCCCCTCGCTCGCCATAGCGAGCGGCGCCATGGCCGTCGAGAAGCACATCTGCCTCTCGCGGAACGATCCCGGCCTCGATGACCCCATCGCCCTTCCTCCCGCGGACTTCGCCGCCATGGTCAAGGCCATCAAGGAGGCGGCCGAACTCCCGGCGATGGCCACCATCGCCGCCATGTCCGAGCGCTTCGGCGGCGAGACCGTCGAGGCGGTACTCGGAGACGGCGTCAAGCGCCTCGCGCGGAGCGAAGCGGCGAATTACTTCCGGACGAACCGGTCCATCCATGCACTCAGGACGATCAAGAAGGGAGAGGTCTTCGCGGCGGACAACCTGGCCCTCCTCCGCACCGAGAAGGTGCTGCGGCCCGGCCTCGACCCAGCCCTCCTGCCGACGATCATCGGACGCGTTGCGCGACGCCGTATTCCATCGGGCGAAGGCATCGAGATGGAGGACATCGGGGACCTCGCGTAGCCGGGCGGCCTTACTTCAGGTGGACTACCGTCTTTCCGTAGCCGCCCTCTTCCGGTCTGGCGAAGTAGTAGTCGGCGACCGCGGGGTGCGTCTTGAGGTAGCCATGGATGCCCTTGCCGAGGATGCCCTCGCCGGTGCCGTGGATGATCGAGAAGAGCGAGAGGCCCTGGAGGGCGGCCGCGTCGATCTGGCGCTCGACCGCCTCGAGGGCTTCGGCCAGGCGGAAGCCTCGCAGGTCGAGCTCGAAGGCTGCCGTCGTGCGGCCACCCTCGCCGCGGGGCGCGAGCTCCACGGCCACCGAAGGCGCGGCCGACTCGGTCTGGCCATCGGGCGAGAGCTCCGACTCGGCCACCGTCAATCGCATGCTGCCCGCCTGGACGAGCCAGTATCCCTTCTTTGCCCGCCTCACCGCGGTGCCGCGCTTCCGCGCCGGGCCGATGACCACAGCCATGCCCTCGGCTATCTCCACGGGCCCCGTCTGCCGCGGCTTGCCCTCGCGGGCCGCCCGATCGGCGGCTTCCTCCGCGGCGGCCTCGGCCTGGAGGGCATCCAGCTTGCCCGACTCTGCGTCGACGGCCTCGGCAAAGCCCGCAAGGAATTCCTTGGCGGCCCTGGTCTTCTCGGGCGTCAGCTCGCCCTCGCGGAGATCGCGGATGAGGTTCTCGAGGGTCTTGCGGCTCTCCGAGAGAAGTCGCTTCAGGTCGGAAACTCCCTCAGCCTTGAGCTCGAGTTCGCGTTGCCTGAGCCTGAGGCGCGAAAGGTCGGCCTTGCGCTGTTCCTCGCGCGCGTCCCTGAGGCGCGATAGGCTCTCCGCCTCGAGGTCCTCGATGCGGCGGTGCTTTTCCGTGAGGCCCTTGATGAGCTCGGAGACGTCGGCCCTTTCCTCGGCGAGGTACTTCCGCGCGCCTTCTATCACCTCGCGCCTGAGGCCGTTCTGGGAGGCCACGTCGAGGGCGCGGCTCTCGCCGGGCACTCCCATGAGGACGCGGTAGGTCGGCTGGAGGCTCGCCGCGTCGAAATCCATGGATGCGTTGAGGCAGTTCGGCCTTGTATAGCCGTAGTTCTTGAGGATGCCGTGGTGCGTCGTGAGGACGGTGAGGCAGCCCCGGCCGATGAACCAGTCGAGAAGGCCCATGGCGACCGCGCAGCCCTCCTCGGGATCGGTCCCCGAACCGAGCTCGTCGAGGAGGACGAGGCTCTGCGGCCCTGCCTTGTCCGCGATGCGGCCTATCACGCGCATGTGGCCCGAGAAGGTCGAGAGGGACTGGTCTATGGACTGCTCGTCGCCGATGTCGGCATAGACGTCATCGAAGACCGAGAAGCCCGACTCGAGGGCCGCGGGAATGCCGAGGCCGAACTGGTTCATGAGGGCAAGGAGGCCGATCGTCTTGAGGGTGACGGTCTTGCCGCCCGTGTTGGGGCCCGTGACGATGAGGGTGCGCGTGCCCTCGGGCAGGACCACGTCGATGGGGACGGCCCTGCGGCCGAGGAGGGGATGGCGAGCCTTCCTGAGCTCGAAGCCGGCCTCGAGGTCGCGCGCGAGGTAGACGCCCTCGAGCTTCAAGTGGCGGGCCCTGGCGTAGACGCCATCGAGGCCGGCCATCGCGTGGCGGGCGGCCTTGAGGGCGGGGAGCTCCGCCGAGAGCTGGGCCGAGGCCTCGCGCAATATGCGATTCAGCTCCTGGAGGTAGCGGGCCTCCTCCTGGACGAGCTCGTTGTTCTTCTGCACGAGCTCCTCGGGCTCGACGAAGACGGTCTGGCCCGTGGCCGAGACCTCGTGGACGATGCCCTTGACCCGGCCCTTGAAATTCGAGCGGAGGGCCAGGACCGTGCGGCCGTCCCTGATGGTAGGCGCATCGGACTGGAGCATGGACTTCATCTCGGGGTTCCTGAAGAAGGAATCCGTGATAGCCGCGATGTCGCGATGCGCGCGCGAGATGCGGTCCCGGGCGGCCTTGAGCTCGGGAAGGTCGCGTATCGTGCCGTCGCGGTTCAGGATGCGGAAGACGATGCGAGTCACCGCGGAGAGGTCCGGAAGGCCTGCAAGGAGCGCTGCGAGGAGGGGGCCATCTGCCTCGCTCCATCGCCGCTCGGCCTGCCCGGCTTCATCGTCCGATTCGCCGGCCGCGGTTCCGGCGGCGCGGACGGGGGCCGCGGCCGTGGCCTGGCCTGCTTCGCCATCAGCGCCAGCCGCCCTTGCAGGCAGGGCCTTGGCCATGAAGGCCGCGAAGGCCGCGAAGCTCTCGGCCCAGAGGCCGATGGCGTACAACTCGTCGGCCTCGAGCGATGCGCCTTCCTTGGCAAGGCGCTTGCAGGCGAGGGCTATCTCGGGGAAGGAAAGCTGCGGGGCCTCGAGGCCTTCCTGGAAAAGCCCTACCAGGGCTGAGACCGCTTCCTTGATCGCTGTGACTTCCCGGCGGTCTGTCCTGGGCTCCTCCGCGAGGAGACAGGCGCGCCCCTCGGGGGAAAGGCAGTAGCCCGCGGCGTATTCGCGTACGCGAGAAAACTCGAGGAGGGAAAGGCTATGCTCATTCATCATCTTCGCTGATTCTCCTGGAACGGCGCGGGGGCCTGCCCCGGCCTTCCGGTTTCCGGTATTCGACCGTGGACTCGAGCTCGCTCCGGATGCGGAGGAAGCTCTCGTAACGGTCCGGGTGGATCTCGCCAGCCTCGAGGGCCGCCACGATACGGCAGCCCTTCTCGTCCACATGCTTGCAGGAAAGCCCGAATTCGCAACCCGCCGCGAGTCTCGCGAGCTCGGGGAAGTATGCCACGAGGGAGTCCGGCTCGATGCCCCGGAGGGCGAGGCGCCTGAAGCCCGGCGTGTCGATGATCCTCGTGACGCCGTCTGCGAGGACGAGGAGCTCGGCCATCGTGGTCGTATGCTTGCCGCGGTCGTATTTTTCAGAGACCTCGCCTGTCCTGCGGCAGAGGCCGGGCTCGAGGGCGTTGAGGAGGCTCGACTTGCCCACCCCCGACTGGCCGACGAAAACGGTCGTGATGCCCGCAATCGATTCCCTGAGCTCGTCGACGCCTTCGCCCGACTTCGCGGAGGACACGAGGACCTCGTAGCCCAGGTCCTGGTACTCGGCGAGCCTGTCCTCGCTGTCCTCGTCGAGGCCGAGGTCGGCCTTGTTGAGGACGATGAGGAAGGGAACCTCGGCGGCCTCCGCAAGGACGGCAACCCGGTCGACAAAGCGGGGCCTGAAGGGCGGATACTTGGGCGAAACCACGCAGGTTACGAGGTCCACGTTGGCTGCAATCGCCTGCGAGGCCCTCCCCTTCTCGTTGTACCGGCCGAAGACGTTGCGCCGCGGTAGCATGCGCGTGACAAGGCCGCGCCTCGTATCCAGGGAATCGGCCTCGACCTCGACGCGGTCTCCGGCCGCGAGGGAATTGTAGCTGTCCTCGATCTCGCGGAGCCGCTTGCCCTTGATGGCGCAACTCCGCGTCCCGCCATCGTCGCAGAGGACCCTGAAGACATTGTTGGTTCCCGAGAGGATCGTGCCCTCCATCAGGCCTCCGCCTCGAGGGAAAAGGGCCCGAGGAGGGAGAAGCGCTCCGCGAAGGCCGGATAGACGGACTCGAAGGGCGGCGGTCCCGAAAGGAGGAAGACGCCATCGGGCTTGGCGTCCCGGCCGCTTGGGCCGCCGATCGCCAAAGCCTCGGCCTCGGTCTTCGCGGCCGCGGCGCTGGCCGCGAGAAGGCCTCGCTCCGCGAGGACCTCGTGGAGGCGCCGGGCGACCCCTTCCCGCGAGTCGACGACCTCGGCACCGCGATGCGCTCCATCGGCGAGCGAGGCGGCGACGCGGTCGATGTCACGTGCCACATGGAGGAAGTGGGTGCAGGCGAGGACTATCTCGTCGGCGCCCCCGGCGACGAGCCTCTTGACGTGGCAGGCCACCGCCGCCTCGCGTTCCGAAGGAGCCGAGGCGACGAAGCTCCGTTCCACGAAGGCGACGAGGTCCTGGGCGGGCTCGCGGAGGACCTTGACGCCGGGTGCATGCCGGGCGATGAGTTCGTCGAGGTAGGGGTCGACGAGGGCGTGCTCCGTGGCCATCACGCCGATGATTCCCGTCCGCGTCCGCTCGGCGGCCGGCTTGACGGCCGGTACGACGCCGACGATGGGCAGGCCGGGAAAGCGGCCGCGGGCCGCGGCCAGGGCCGCCTGGGAGGCGGTATTGCAGGCGATGACGACGGCCTTTGGATTGAAGGCCTCGATGAGACGGCCGAGGCGGTCGAGGACAAGCAACTCGATCTCCTGCCTGCCCTTCGTCCCATAGGGGAAACCGGCGCGATCGGCGAGATAGACATAGCGCTCTCCGGGAAGGAGGCGGCGCGCCGCTTCAAGGTAGGGAAGGCCTCCGACGCCCGAATCGAAGACCACGATCGGCCTGGCATCGCTTTCGAGGCCGCGCAGGGCCTCGATGGCCGCAGGGAGGAGTTTTTCCGTTTCCAAGATCAGCCGCCGAAGAGGGAATCGAGGTCGCGCCGGGCCTTCTCGGTGGAGTTCTTCGCGTCCTTCCTGCCCGGACCGGCCTGCTTCAGGGCTGGAGCCGTCTCGTACCAGTCGCAGAGGTTCCGTTTTTCCTTGTCGAAAACGGAGTCGGTTATGGTCTCCGCGCAGTCCCAATGGACGCCGGGCTTGTAGAAGCGGCAGTTGATGCAGGCGTGGAGGTCGCGCCCGCAGGACTCGCAGGTCTCGTTGAAGCCCGGCTTCCGGTCGGCGGGCATGGGCGATCCGCAATAGGAGCACATGCGCACATTGTAGGGCGCAAGAGCCCGACGCGGCAAGCATCCAATCAATGGACGGCAAGGAGCTCTACGTGGCCCGTACCGCCGCTTGCGATGGGCGTTCCATTCGTGTAGCCTGTAGCCATGTATACCTTCGTTCGCTGCAGGGAGCCCGGCTGCGGCAAGCCCGCCTTCGCGGGCGGCACGGCCTGCCTCGCCCATTCCGGCCCCGATGCCGAGGCGGAAGCGGCCCGCAGGCTGGAAAGCGGCACGGAGCACCGCGACCTCGGCTTCACGGGCGCGCGCTTCGAGGGGCTCAACCTGCGCGGCATGCGCTTCTACGGCTGCTCTTTCATGGGGGCGACGCTGAGGAACGTCCTCTTCACCAACGCCGTGTTCAGGCTCTGCTTCTTCGACAATGCCATCCTCGATTCCTGCGACTTCTCGCACGTGGATGCCCAGTTCTGCTCCTTCGGCGGCGCGACGATGACCAACGTCTCCTTCGAGAACTCCGAACTCCTCCATGACAGCTTCGTCGGGGCGTCCATCACCGACTCGACCTTCAACAACTCGAACCTCTACGATTCGCGCTTCATCCGTTGCACCCTCGTGAAGTCGGACTTCATCGACTGCAACCTGAAGCGCGTCTGCATGATCCCCGACAGGGAGGAGGGCGTTTCGTTCAAGTACTCGAACACCCTCGAAGCCATCCGCGACGTGGAGCACCTCTATATATGAAGCTCTACCAGTACTACTCGGTCTATGGCTTCGCGAATTCCTACCTCCTCGGCAACGACGAGACCAAGCAGGCCCTTGTCGTGGATCCGGGCGAGTTCAACGCGGGGATGCTGGGCCATATCGAGCGCAACGGCTACTACGTGCGGGCGGTCCTCCTCACGCACAACCATACCCACCACACGCGGGGACTCAAGACCCTCCTCAAGATCTACGAGGCCGAGATCTATGCCGCGACCTCCAAGGTCTTCGGCATCTCCTGCAGGGTCGTGAAGGACGGCGAGCGCTTTGCGGTCGCGGGCTTCCGCGCCGAGGCCTTTTCAATACCTGGCCACTCGCCCGATTCCATGGTCTACCGCATCGACAGGCTCCTCTTCACCGGCGACGCCCTCCATGCGGGCGTCATCGGCAAGACCCTCTCGCCCTTCAACGCGGACCTCCTCATCGAGAGGCTAAGGACGAGGCTCATGGGCCTCGATGACGACCTCGTCGTCCTGCCCGACCATGGCCCGCCCTCGAGCCTCGGCGTCGAGCGCCGCTTCAACCTCGGCTTCGAGGAGGGCTACTCGAAGAAGGTCACCGCTCCCTACGACTTCTTCGTGTGAAGGAAGCGTTCCAGGGCCGTAAAGCGATGGCCCGGTTCGGCTATCGCGTCGCGTGACTGGACGATCCTGAGTTCCCGCGCTCCCGCCCGCTTCGTGGCCGCGAAGACCTCGAAGACGGCGTTGGTCATCTCCTCGAGGGCCATGGCAGGATCCCGGTGCTTGAGGTAGTGCCCGAGGAAGAGGGCGGCCGTGAGGTCGCCGCCGCCGTTGGGCATGGGCGACATGGGGATCTCTTCCGTTTCGATGGTCCAGGTCCTCCCGGCCGCCGAAAGGAACATCGCGATATGCCCCGGCGGGAGTTCGCGGGGTCTGAAGCTCGTCACGAGGACTATTCCGGGGCCGAGTGCATGGATCCGGTCGGCCGCCAGGGCCGCGTCCTCGAGGCTCCCGATCTTCATCCCCGATAGCACCTCGGCCTCGAAGTGGTTGGGAGTCACGATATCTGCCCTCGGGATGGCTTTGTCCCGGAAAAACCCGACAAGCTCCTCGCGTACGTAGAAGCCGCGACCGGAATCGCCCATCACGGGATCGCAGCAATAGAGGGTCCGCGTTCCGGCAGCCCGCACGTCGGAAACGGCCTCGAGGATGGCCTCGCCTATTCCCGCGTCGCCGAGGTAGCCCGAGAGGACGGCCTCGCACTGGCCCGCCACGCCCAGCTCCTTGATGCCGGTCCAGATGCCGCGGACGTGGGCGGCAGAGAAGACCTCGCCCTTCCAGCCGCCATAGCCGGTATGGTTCGAGAACTGGACCGTATTGATCGGCCAGACATCGAAGCCGAGGAGCTCGAGGGGGAAGACCGCCGCGCGGTTGCCGACGTTGCCATAGGCAACATGGGACTGGACTGAAAGTATGGCCATGGATCACTCCTCGTTGTCGCGGACAGGATAGCGCTTACCGGCCTGGCCGGATACGGGCCTGCCTTCTTCTCCGGGCTGGCCTGAGTCTCCGGGAACGGAAGCCTCGAGTTCCGAGAGGCAGTCGACGAGGAAGCGGTTGAGAAGGTCGAGACCCTCTGAATCGAGAGCCAGGGAGGGGCCGCAGGCCGGCGGAGCGGCGAGGGCCGCAGGCCAAGGCTCGGCCGGATGGAGCCGCGCTCTCCATGCGGCCCTGGTCCTCCCGATGAGGGCCTCGGAAGCGAAGCCGAAACGAGACTGGAAGGCCCCCTCATCGAGGCCGAAGGTCGTCCTGTAGGCCATGAGGAGGGCCTCGAAGATCGAGTCCCTGGGGCCGATCGGAGTCTCGCGGGCCGGGTCCTGTCCCCGCCCTGGGACCATGCGCCCCTCCTCTATCCTCAGCGAGGATGCCTCGCTCCGTCCCTGATCGGGACCTGAACCAGGCATCGAGGTGGGCACGAGGGTGGAGACGGCCCCGGGCCCGGCGCCGAGATAGGAATCCATGTGCCAGTAGACGAGGTTATGGAGGCTTTCGCTCCCCTCCGGCGCGAAGTTGGAGACCTCGTAACGCCTGAAGCCCGCCTTCCCGAGGACGGCTTCGGCCTCGAGCCGTTCGTCAAGCGCCTCGTCGGGTTCCGGGAGTCTGAAGTTGCCCGATTCCACCTCGGCATGGAGCTTCGTCCCCTCCTCGAGGGTGAGGTCATAGATGGAAAGATGGCCGACGCCCGCATCGAGGAGGGATGAAACCTCGCGGGCAAGACCGCCGACGGGCCCCGTCTGCCTCGGCAGGCCCGAGATGAGATCGGCCGAGACCCGGAGCTCGGGCCTCGCGACGGCACGCCCGACAGCCTCCATCGCCGCCTCGGAGCCTGCTATCCTGCCCAGGCGGGAAAGCAGATCGTCATCGAGGCTCTGGACACCGAGCGAGATCCTGGTGACGCCGGCCGCCTGGGCGATATCGAGGGCCGCCTCGTCGAGGCTCTCGGGATTGGCCTCCATGGTCCACTCGCAGGGCGGGTGCAGGCAGGAGACGCGGGCAGCGAGACCCTGGAGGAGTCGTTCAAGGAGGGGACGGGGCAGGGCCGTGGGGGTCCCTCCGCCTACGTAGACGGAGAGGAAGGAATCGTCAGCGGGGAAGCGGCAAAAAAGCCCATCGACACGGGACAGGAGACCGTCCACGAGGTCCTCGAGCGCAGCGGGACTCCAGCTGGCGAAGGCGAGGGAATGGAAGTCGCAATACGCGCATCGCGACCTGCAGACAGGGATGTGGACGTAGAGTGCCCGGGGAGGGCCGAAGGGCGATGGCTTGTCCATCCGTCCCCGGGATCAAGGCCTGCCGAAGCGGGGGAAGGGCCAATACCTAAGGAAGATCTTTGCCCTGAACTGGCCGATGCCGATGGGTCCCCAGAGCCTTGAGTCGCTCGACGCCCTGCGGTTGTCGCCCGCGACGAAGTACTCGTCCTTGCCGAGGACCCAGGGTTTCATCGTGCCGGAGAGGGGATCGGCGTCGCTCCAGTTCGCGGGCAGCTCGCCCTTCTCGATGTCATAGCTGGAGTTCGAAAGCTCGAATTCCGTGAGGAAATGGGCGCTCCCGGCAGGCCTCACCTTGAAGACAAAGCCTTCCATCATGACCTCATCGCCGGGCAGGGCTATGACCCGCTCGATGAAGGGGCCGCGCAGCGAGGCCTGGGCGGAGGGATCCTTCAGGCCCAGCTGCTGGAAGGTCACGAAGCGGACGAAGGCATCGCCGAGGAGGAACCAGAAGGACTGCTTCTCCGCATAGGGCGGGTCGACGAGCGCTATATCGCCCCGTTCAGGCTTGAAGGGCGCGGGGATCTTGCCGACCACCGTGGCCGGGCCGTACACGAAGGGACTCGCGAGGACCCGGTCCCCCGGAAGGAGGCTCGGCTTCATGGCGGAGGAGGATATGGAAAAGGCGGCCATGAAGAGGCTCGTGAGCACGCAGAAACCGAAGAAGAAGATGAGGAGGACCTTGATCTTCGAAAGGAAACGGCGCCGGCCTTCGACCGTTTCCGCATAGGATTTTCGATGGGAAAGGATGGACATAGGCTTCCTGCACGAGGTATCGCTGCGCGAGGGTTCGCGGCGCGAAGCGTCGCGCGGGAACACTACCATGCCGCACTCGCGTTGACAAGCGGGAAGGCGCTTCCTATACTTGCGCGGCGGGCGCGGAGCCCTTTAGGAGATGTGATGATACCCGAAGGAGTAAAGGTCGTTGCCCTCAATCGCCGCGCCAGGTACGACTATTCCATCGAGGAAAGTTTCGAGTGCGGTATCGAGCTCAAGGGCACGGAGGTCAAGTCCATCAAGGACGGCCGGATCTCCTTTCCCGACGCCTTTGCCGAGGTCCGTAACGGCGAGGTATGGCTCCGCAATTTCCACATCGCCGAGTACTCCTTCTCGTCGGTCTTCAACCACGATCCGGACCGGCTCAAGAAACTCCTCCTCCATGCACAGGAGATCAAGCGCATCGACCGGCGCGTCCGGGAGAAGGGCTATACCCTCATCCCGCTCTCCGTCTACCTCAAGCACGGCCTCGTCAAGATCGAGCTTGGCCTCTGCAAGGGCAAGAAGCTCTATGACAAGCGCGCCGACATCAAGGAGCGGGACCTGGACCGCGACCTGCGCCGCGACTTCCGCAGCCGGGGGGAGTGAAGAAGTGCGCATAACGGGCGGAAAATACTGCGGCCGGACGGTCGGCGTCGAACACGGTAGCCTCGAGATCAGGCCCGCCATGGACAGGATGCGCGAATCCGTATTCGCGGTCCTCGGGGACCTCACGGGCCTTTCCTTCCTCGACCTCTTCTCGGGCTCGGGGATACTCGGCCTCGAGGCTGCGAGCCGGGGGGCCTCCCCTGTCGTGTGCATCGAGAAGGATCCCGACAAGTTCCCCACCCTCATCAGGAACGTATCCATAGCGGAGGAGCGTATCGAGTGCCATTCGATGCCGGTGGAACGTTTCCTCCTCCGCAACAAACACGCCTTTTCCATCATCTTCTGCGATCCACCCTTCCCCTACAAGTTCCGGGAGGAACTCCTCCGCCGGATCGAGTCGAGCGCCACCCTCGCTCCTGGAGGCCTCGTGCTCATGCACTACCCCCGCGGGGAGCGCCTCCCCGACTCGATAGGCAATCTCGAGCTCGCGGATATTCGTGAATATGGAAGGTCGATTGTCAGATTCTATAAAAAATCCCCCAATGCCGGGGGGGACCTCACCGCGGTGTCACCTGCGACATCGTCGTAAACGGAGCCCTTGGCGGAGCATAACGGATCGAAGCTAACGGTCTATCTTCGAAAGATAGGCCTTGAGGCCTGCGGCAGGGTCCGGAAGCGTATCCTGGGGGCCATTCCAGTCCTTTCCAATACCGATCCCGTCAAGCGGGCCGAATACCTGTTTTTCCGGAACCGCCGCGTCAACGCCATCTTCCAGGGCCTGGAGCTCCGTGCTGTCTCGTGTCATACGCTTCCTCCCGCAGAGGCCTCGCGAGCCAATATATCGCGATGACAGACACAAAAACGGGAAGTTGATTATTTGGGATATCGCCAGTATACTTATGAATACGGCGAAGTATGGATAAAAAGGTATTCGATCGTTTTTCCGGAGAAGGCCTCATCAAGTCCTCCGATACCCCACGGCAGGGAATAGCGGGGGACGAGAAGGCCAAGCTGAACAGGAAGGGAAACGAACTGTTCAACAGGGGAGACATCGAAACGGCCCGGCGGATCTTCCAGACCACAGGCTACTCTGATGGCCTCATCCGCGTTGGTTCCAGCTATCTCGAGGCGTCCCGACCCGTGGATGCCCTCAAGATGTTCTGGCTCGCGCGCGATGAGAAACGTTCAGGAGTGCTTGTAGAGCAGGCGGTCCAGGCCATACGAAAAATGCTCCATGGAGAAGAGGTGGAAAATGAGCGACCTTCCCAACCAGGCGGACTTCCAGAGGGACGGCTTCCCGCAGAAGGAACCGCAGAATCCTGAGATCGCGGAAATCGCGGATCTATCCAAGCACGGCTACCAGTACCTCAAGGAAAACAGGATCGAAGAGGCGGAGGAATGCTTCGCCCGGATACTGGAACGCGACCGCGAGAACAACTACGCCCTAGTCGGCCTTGGAGACGCCTCGCGGAAGCGGGGTGCCTACCGCGAGGCCGTTGACCACTACAAGAAGTGCCTCATCTACCATCCGGGCAACAACTACGCCCTTTTCGGCCTGGCCGATTGCTACAAGGCCCTGAACCAGTACCAGAAGGCCATTGAGATCTGGGAACAGTATCTCCTCCATGACAACAAGAACATCACCGTCCTCACGCGGGTGGCGGACGCCTACCGCAAGGTGAGGGATTTCAGGAAGTCCAAGGCGATCTACCTCCGCGTCCTCGAGATGGAAGCGGACAACCCCTACGCCCTCATCGGCCTCGGCCACCTCCACTACGACTTCAAGGAATACAAGGACGCCCTCGGCTACTGGCAGCGCATGGTCGAGCTGCAGAAGGCCGATGTCGATATACGCGTCCTTACATCCATAGGCAACTGCTACCGCAAGCTCAAGCAGTTCGAGCAGGGCATCCCCTACTTCGAGCAGGCCCTCGGCAAGGAGCCGGACAACTTCTACGCCCTCTTCGGCCTCGCCGACTGCTACCGCGGAACGGGAAGACCCAACATGTCCCTCGATTTCTGGAACCGCATCCTCGGCAAGGACAACCGCAACAAGGTCATCCTTACCCGGGCGGGCGACGCCTATCGCAGCATGGGCGAGTACGAGGAAGCCGCCAAGTACTACGAGAAGGCCCTAAACATCGAGTTCGACGTCTACGCCGTACTCGGCCTCGCGGTCATCGCGAGGATGCAGGGCAAGTACGAGGAGGCCATCACCTCGCTCAGGAAGCTCATCCAGAACGACCCCAAGAACTACCGCCTCTACCTCGAGCTCTCCGAGTGCTATGTCGCCACGAACGAAAGGCAGCGGGCCCTCGAGACCCTCTCGGACTTCCAGCGCCTCGGCATCAGGAACGTCTACATCCAGGACGCGGTGGCGAAGCTCCAGCGCGGCTGATGGAACGTTTCCTCACCGGCCTGACGGCGGCCGAGATCCAGGAGGCCTGCTCCTTCCCCGAGGCGTATCGGGGAAGGCAGGTCTACCGCTGGCTCGCCCGCGGCGCCTCGTCCTTTGACGCGATGAGCGACCTTCCGAAGGACGAGCGCGAACGGCTTTCGGCCCTCTTTCCCCGCCTTTACTCCTCGGAGGTCTCCGCCGAGCTTCCCGATCCCGACGGCTCCCTCAAGCTCCAGGTACGGCTCCGCGACGGGGCCGCCGTGGAATGCGTCCTCCTCGAGGACATCGAGGGGCGCAAGACCGCCTGCCTCTCGAGCCAGGTGGGCTGCCCCATGGGCTGCGCCTTCTGCAAGACCGGCAGCCTCGGCTACCTCCGCGACCTCGGCTCCGACGAGATCCTCGAGCAGTTCCACTTCCTCGAGGCCCGCAAGGGCCGTATCGCCAACGTCGTCTTCATGGGCATGGGCGAACCCCTCCTCAACCTCTCCGAGGTGAGGCGGGCCATCGCCGTCATGACCGATCCCGACGGCATCGGCCTCTCCCGGAGGAAGGTCACCATCAGCACCTCGGGCGTGGTGCCCGGCATCCTCGACCTCGCTCAAGCCGGACCCGCCGTCCGCCTCGCGGTGTCGCTCACCGCGGCCGAGGACGGCCTCAGGTCCGAGCTCATGCCGGTCAACCGGAAATGGAACCTCGCGGCCCTCAAGGAGGCCCTCCTCGCCTACCAGGCGAAGACCGGCGAGCGCATAACGCTGGAAGCTGCCCTCATGGGCGGCAGGAACTCGGGGACCGAATCGGCCCGAGCCCTCGTCGAATGGGCGCGCGGTCTCCAGGTCCAGGTCAACATCATCCCCTGGAACAAGGTGCCGGGACTCGACTTCACGGAGCCCACGCGCGCCGAGCTCGAAGCCTTCCTTGCCGTCCTCGAAGCAGCCGGCCTCGAGGCCTCGCGCCGCATGCGCCGCGGCCGCGGCGTGAGCGGGGCCTGCGGACAGCTCGGGGATACGCTGAAGCGGCCCTGATGGCAGGCCCGCGGCCACGGTACCGCGCGACTGCGCCGTGCGGGGCGACGGGCTTGAGTCCCAAGGGCCTACTCGCGGCCGCGCCTCGCCTGGGCCAGCTTCTCCTTCCGCAATAGTCTTTCCTTCCTCGAATCGAGCTCGCGGGCCCTCATCGCCCCTTCGGTGCCTTCTTCCGCGCGCCTGACCCAGGATAGCGCAGCACGATAGTCATGCTCGCAGTGTTCGAGGTACTTCGCCCTCTCCACCTTGCCGTCGAAGCCGGCACCGAGGAACTCCTGGATGCGTGCCCTGTCTCCGATCCGGCCACTCCTGCCGTAGCGTCTCGAGAGGAGGATGGCCGCCCTCTCGTTTCCGTCCCTGGCAGCGGCCTCGAGGAGGGCCTCGCCCTCGACGGCCCGTCCGAGGGCGACGAGGCAGCGCCCGAGGCCGGCCCGGTCGAGTCCCCCGTCGTCCGCATGGTCCAGGGGCGAGGCGAAGATGGCCGCCTCGAACGCGAGGAGGGCCGCGAGGGTGGCCACATCCGAAGCGTTGTGCGACATCACGAGATCCATCCGTCCCTCCTCGCCCCGCGAGAGATAGGCGAACCAGAGGGCGGGAATGAGGCTGCCCGGCACGTCGGGTCCGCGGTCCTTCCCGAGGACGGCTTCCTCGAGGAGGCCGAGCGATGCGCCGCCATGGACGCTCCTCCAGAGGCGGCGCGAGACATGGAGGAGGTCGAGGTGCCGCGCCTCGAGGGGGGGCGCGAGGCCGTTCATGACGCAGCGCGTGCGCAGGAGGGGGAGGTCGAAGGACTTGCCGTTGTAGGTGACGAGGGTTGCATCGGACCCGAGGGCCTCGAGTATGGTCGAGATGAAGAGGGGCTCTCCCGGATAGTCGGCGAGGAAGACCTGGGTGACCGCGAGCCCGCCCTCCGATGGCCACCCGATGGCGGCGAGGAAGGCCAGGGTCCCCGTACCGCCCGAAAGCCCCGTAGTCTCGAGGTCGAAGAAACGGAGCGACTCCGTTTCGGCGGCGATCGATGCGCCCGGGTCACGGGGCTCCAGGGCCGCCGCGCGGCCGAGAAAGGGGGCGGCATCCAGGACTTCCGGCAGGTCGAGATCGAAACGGATCTCCCTGCGATAGACGAACTCGTCCAGCCTCTCCCAGCCCGCGAGGAAGGACGGAGCGGCGCGGGGGAGCCGGGCGTCTTCAGCGCGGGGCTGCGCGCCGCCTCCCGACTGGTTCGCGCGGATGCGCGAAAGGCGCGACTTAAGGTTGCCCGCCATCCTGGGCTCCGCCCGGGCCTTCGCCATCCGGCCCGCCCGCCAGCGATGCGAGGAAGGACGAGACGAGGTCCTTGATCTCCTTCGTCATCTCGCGCGATTCCGCACCCTGCACCGCCGTCCCCTCGGGCGCGAAATCCACGCCGATGCAGGAGGGGCAGCCGCCCTCGCAGGGACAGGCGCCGAGGCGCTCGAGGCCTGCGGAAAGGACCGATGAAAGGATGGATGACAGGCCCTCCGCGAGGCCCGTGCCGCCCGGGTAGCGGTCGAAGAGGTAGAGGGTCGGAACCTCGAAGTGGGGATCGCGGACCCGCTCCGAGATGCCGAGGTCATGGCTGTCGCACATGAGGAAGGCCGGGGCCATCTCGTGGAGGATGCGGCCCGCTCCGGCGAGGACGCCAGCCTTGAGCATCTCGTCGAGATGTCCGAGAGCCCGCCCTCCCCCGCTCGCCTCGTCGAAGACGAGGGCGAGGTAGCGGGTCTGCATCTCCTCGGAAGGGACATTGACCTCGCCATAGCCCACGTTCTCGTGGGTATGGAAACGGAGCTTTTTGTACTTCTCGACCTGGGTTCGGACGAGGACGTCGCCCAGGACCCATCGCAAGGCGGCGGGACCGGGACCGGGACGGAGGATGCCCGAGGCATCCTCCGTCAAGACTTCGAGGTCGGTCTTCGTCACCGCATCGGTCCAGAAGTCGACTTCCTTTTCCTCGACGAAGCAGGTCTTGTTCTCGAGGTCGAGCTTCTTCACGATGTACTGCCGGCCGAGGTGGATGTAGACCGCGTCGTCGAAGATGAGCTCCTTGGCGCTCGGCCTGTCCATCTCTCCGATGACCCTGGAACCGCCGCCCGTCCTGTCCACGATGACGATGTTGTCCGCGGTCGCCGAACGCAACGAGATTGAAGCCGAGGGGTAGGAGTCGGCAGACCAGAACCACCGCCCGCCTGTCCTGCGCACGATGCCCTCTTCCTCGAGGAAGCCGAGGGCCTCGGCCGTGTTCTCGGCCTCGTCCCCGGTCCGGGCCTTGCCGAAGGCCTCGCCCTCCTTGAACGGCAATTCGAAGGCGGCGCACTTCACATGATCGGTGTAGATGTAGGGATTGTCCGGATCGATGCGGGCCTGCTCGGGACTCCGGCCGAAGAAATACTCGGGATGGGCGATGATGTACTGGTCGAGGGGCGACGAGGAGGCCACGAGGAAGGCCACGGAAAGACCGCCGCGGCGTCCCGCCCTGCCCGCCTGCTGCCAGAAGCTCGCGAAGCTGCCCGGGAAGCCCGCCACGACGGCCGCGTCGAGGCCGCCTATGTCGATGCCGAGCTCGAGCGCGTTGGTCGACACCACTCCCTGGATCTCGCCCTCGCGGAGGCCCTTCTCGATGGCGCGCCGCTCGCTGGGGAGGAGGCCCGAACGGTAGGGGCTCACCTTGATGCGGGAGTTGTCCGTGTAGAGGTTGGCGAGGGATTCGGAGATGTAGGAGGCGATGAGCTCGACCTTGAGCCTCGAACGGGCGAAGAGTATGGTCTTCACGCCTTCGCGGAGGAGGGCGAGTGCGAGGCGCTCCGATTCGGTGGCGCTCGATTTCCTGATGCCCTGGACGGGGTCGACGAGGGGCGGATTGTAGAAGACGACGCGGCGTTCGCCCCGGGGCGCGCCATTCTCCGTGATCGCGGAGACCTCCTCCTCGACGAGGGCCGAGGCGAGCTCCGCGGGATTGCCGATGGTGGCCGAGGAGAGGATGAAGACGGGTTTGGCGCCGTAGAAGGCCGCGACGCGCTTCAAGCGGCGGATGACATCGGCGACATGGCTTCCGAAGACGCCGCGGTAGGCGTGCATTTCGTCGATGACCACGTAGCGGAGGCCCGAAAAGAAACGGATCCACTTGGCGTGGTTGGGGAGGACGCCTGCGTGGATCATGTCCGGGTTGGAGATGACGATGCGTCCGCCTTCGCGCGCGGCGACGCGCAGGGAATCGGGCGTATCTCCGTCGTAGGTGTAGACCTGGAGGGGAAGGCTGCCGCCCAGGGCCACCTCGTTGAGCTCCGACTGCTGGTCCTGCGAGAGGGCCTTGGTCGGGAAGAGGTAGAGGGCGCGGGCCTTCGGGTCCTCGAGGAGGGTCTGGACCACGGGCAGGTTGTAGCAGAGGGTCTTGCCGCTCGCGGTGGGCGTAACGACCACGGCATTGCGTCCCGAACGAACCGTATCGTAGGCCTTGCGCTGATGGGAATAGAGCCCGTCGTAGCCCTTGGAGGCAAGGGCGGCAAGGAGGCGCGGATCCAGGTCGTCCGGGAGGGGGGCCCAGACGGCATCGGCCGCGGGCATCGTCTCGATATGGGCTACATGGGGCGCGATGTCCGGCCGGGAGAGGATCCCGTCGATGATCCGGGTGGCGGAAGGATCGGTCATGGCTTATACTGTATAAACCAAACGGGGCGGGAGGTAAATCCTCGCGCAGCCCCGGTCAAGGAGCTCCTATGCCGAAAGTGCTTTCCATCGTGCTCGGAGGCGGCAAGGGCACGCGTCTCTTCCCCCTCACGAAGGACAGGGCCAAGCCAGCCGTTCCCTTCGGCGGCAAATACAGGATCGTGGACATTCCGATCTCGAACTGCATCAATTCGGGCTTCCGCCAGATCTACATACTCACCCAGTTCAATTCCGCGTCCCTCCACCTCCACCTCTCGAGGACCTACAGCTTCGACAGCTTCTCGCGTGGCTTTGTCGAGATCCTCGCGGCGGAGCAGACCCTCCAGCATTCAGGATGGTTCGAGGGGACGGCGGACGCCGTCCGCAAGAACCTCATCCATTTCAGGCCCCAGGAGCCGACCCACTACCTCATCGTATCGGGAGACCAGCTCTACCGTATGGACCTCTCCGACATGTTCCGCAAGCATGTCGAATCGGGCTGTGGCCTCACCATCGCCTCGACCTACGTCGACCGAGAGACCGCGAGCCAGCTCGGCATCATGAAGGTTGGCGCAGATTACCGCATCGAGACCTTCATGGAGAAACCGGGTCCGACCCGGGACATATCCGATTTCAAGGTGCCCCAGGAACTCCGCCTCGATCGCCGGACCCAGGGCAAGGACTACCTTGCGAGCATGGGCATCTACATCTTCGACGCGGCCCTCATGGAGAAGTCCCTCGAGGGCGACCTCAACGACTTCGGCAAGGAGATCATCCCCCAGATCCTTTCGAGCCAGCCCGTCAACGCCTACCCCTTCGGGGGCTACTGGGAGGACATCGGGACCATCAAGTCCTTCTACGAGGCCAACCTCGACCTATGCAGCATCAACCCGAACTTCAATTTCTACGACGAGGAACGCCCGATCTACTCCCACAAGCGCAACCTCCCCGCCTCGAAGCTCAACTACTGCACGATCAACCAGTCCCTCACCTCCGATGGCTGCATCATCACCAACTCGAGCCTCAACCGCTCCCTCATCGGAGTCCGTACCGTCATCGAATCGGGCGCGAGCCTCGATGGGGTCGTCTGCATGGGCGCCGACTTCTACGAGACCATGGAGCAGAAGAAGGAGAACGAGGCACGGAACCGGCCGAACATCGGCATCGGCTCCGGCACGATCGTAAAATGCGCCATCATCGACAAGAACGCGAGGATAGGCAACAGCTGCAGGATCGGCATCGACGAGAGGCCCAGGGCAGACGGTGATTACGGCAACTACCACATTGTCGACGGCATCATCGTGATCCCGAAAGGCGCGGAAATTCCCTCGGGGACCTCGATCTAGGGGCTTGCGCCAGGAGGCGTTGCGCGACAGCGCTTCCTGGCCGGCAGGCCTGCGGGCTTGGCTCGCGGCCCGCCGCCGGCCCGCACGTCCGGCACCTTTCCCGGAGGAAGGGCCGGGCGCCTCGTCAGTTCGACTGGACCGAACCGATATCCGGGTGGGCGCCAGATGCGGAAACGGCCTCAGGCGAGGCGGAGTAATCGGGAAGGTCCATTCCTGCCCCCCTGCACGCTGAGCCCGCGGCAAGCTCGAAGGATGCCGGAGGCGGCTCGGTGAAGGTGACGGAGGGAGATTCCGTCAGGTTGGGCCTGGACGTGCGGTCGGAGGCGTTGAAGGCATTGAGGACGGCGAGATCCTTCACCGCGTAGGCCCCCGACAGGTAGCTCGAGAAGCCCCAGAGGCAGTTGGCGGCGACCTCTCCGGGCAGGGACTTGCGGTCGCTCACGATGAGTTCGTTGCGCGACCCCTTGGCGCCGAGGATGCAGTTCCTGATGACAGGCCCCGTCCCGGTGCAATCGAAGAAGCGGATGGATCCCTTGGCCGTAACGGCGTAGAAGCTGTCCTGAAGGAAGGCGGGGCTCGAGCCCCTGAGGCTGAAGAGGGTCGCGTTGCCACCCCATTCGAGGTAGCCCGAGCAGCCTGCCACGCGCCCGGTGCAGTTCTCGAAACTGCCTATCGAGAGGAAGCCCGCCGAGCCCCGGACATCGAAATAGGATGCGGTGATGGCGATGCTTCCCGACTGAAACGCGACGAGGCGGGTACCGAGGATCGCCCTGCTCGAAAAGGCCGACGAGTCGAGCGACAGGCTGCCGCCAGCTGCGTTTATGCCGCTGTAGTAGCGCACGCCCGCTCCTGCGGCAAGCCTCGAGTTCCGGACGCGGATATCGCAGTCCCTGGCCTGGATCGCGCAGGCGCTCACGGCGCCCTCCATGGAGACCGCCGAGTCTTCGAGCGCCAGACTCGATTTCGCTGCGTCGAGGAAAAGCACGTCGCCCTCCGAGGCCGCGGCGACGCTTACGCCCGAAAGGACGAGCGTGGAGCCCGCCGCGGAGAAGAGCACGGGATTGCCGAGGTCGCCGGCCTCGATGGCAAGCCCCTCGATCCTGAGGCTCGCGCCCGCGAGGACGAGCAAGGGCCCTGCGACCCGCTCCCGCACGATGGCCGACACCGCTCCCGGCTGGGGATTCCACGAGGAGTCGAAACCGCCCTTGATGGCAAGCCTCGTCCCGGCGGGCAGCGTCACGCTCCCCGAGCTTGGCACCCTGCCGCGGATGGCCAATGCCGTACGCGTCTGGCCGCCAGGGGACAGCACCAGGGCAAGGCCCGCGTCGAGGCTGGCAAGGGGATGGGTGCGAGAGCCATCGCCCGTGTCCGCACCATCTTCAGCGACGTAGACCGTGGCCACGTCCACCGTGACGACGAGGGGAGTCGCCTCGGCGCTCCTGTTGCCGGCCTCGTCGACCGCGTAGGCGCGGACCCGATAGGTCACGGGACCGTCCGGAGAGCCCGGCAGCCCGAGCATCGGAGGAGCGGCCGAGAATTTCGCCGACGTTCCGCCTGCCTCGACGGCTGCCATGACCGTCCCTTCCTGGGCGTTGAACGACACCGAGAGGGGCACGGACGAATAGGCCAATGCCGGACCGATGATCTCCGGGGAAGAAGGCGGCTTGCGGTCGATGCGGAATCTCAGGATGCCACCCTCGCCGCCAACGGCGTCGGGGCCCTCGCCCGAATAGCCGCGATAGCGGATGACGACGTCCCGTTCCTCGCCCTCGGGACAGGAAACCTGGAGAGACGCGGACGCGATCGGCGACGAGGGACCCGGCTCCGGGGGCATGGTTCCGTCGGACCTGAGCTCGTACCTGAGCACGCCACCGCTGGCTTCGAGCGTTACGTCATGGTTCAGGACCTCGTCCCAGGCGACACCCGAAAGGGCGACCGCCGGGGGCGAAAGCGGGCGTTCGAGGGTGGCGCTCGACCTTTCGCTCTCCTCTCCCTGCGTCGAACGACCGTACCAGGAGACATTCACCGGACCCGGCGCGGCGGACAGCGCAATCGGTCCATCGAACCTTGCGAAGTCAGCGCCGTCGATCGAGCAAAGTATCTCTCCCTGGTAGGGCGGGAAGGAAAGCCAGACGGGACCGCCAGGGACCGAGGCGACGAGGGATGGAGCCTGGGGCCGGGCCAGACTGGCGCGGTCGCCCAGGCTCATCTCCAGCGGAGCGGAGCGGAAGACGAAGGACGTTCCCGTGAGGAGGCCCAGATACACGCGTTCCTTGCCGCTCCAGCCGGGCGGAGAAGGAAGATCGAGGCGGGCCTGTCCCCCCGTTGTCGCGAGGGGCAGGAAATCGGCGATGGATGAAGGCGCCGCGGACGGATTGACCGCGACGTAAAGGACGCTGCCCTCGGGGGGCCGGAAATCGATGAGGACATGGCCATCGAAAACGGTGGTCACCGGCTCGGGCAGCCCGACCAACTCCCCCGCGCTAGAACCGGGAAGGACATCGGCGGCGGCAGGCGCCGCATACTCCGGTCCCGGAGCTGCCAGGCGGTAGGACGCCCTGGAGGTGGCGCTTGCGTTGCCCGCTCCATCGATGGCATAGGCCATGACGACGTAGGTCTCCGAGGCCGTGGCGGGAAGCGCGAGGCTGGGCTGGCCATCTGCAACGTATTCGAGGAAGGGCGCGGCCTCGGCCCCTGCGCGCGATATCGAATACAGGATCTTCGCGCCGGGCTCGGCCGAGAAGGCCAGTTTGAGGTCGTTCCGGTAAAGCCCGGAGGCGGGAGAGAGGGCCGGCGCCCGCGGCGGCAGGCGGTCGATCCTGACAGACAGGGAATCCATGACGCTCTCCACGCTCTCCCGCACCTCGAGGGCATAACTCCTGTCCTCGCCGTACGCGGCGTCAAGCTCGAGGGGGAGGTCGAAGGGAAGCCAGGAGGACGAGCCCGCGAAGCGGTATGCGGCGCCACCGCCCTGGGCGCCTTCGGGCGGCAGGAGGATGACGCAACGGTTGGTCAGGGGAGGAATGTCGGAAGCATGGCGGAAGATGACAGCGCCAGAGCCCTGCGCGGAAGATGCGGCAGCGCAGGCCGCGAGGATGAGCAAGGCAAGGCCAGCCCGGAGCCGCATCCTTCCCCCTACTGCTTGAGGACCTTGAAGACTTCCCTGAGCTCGGGATCGTCCTTGAAGTAGTACGCCTCGAGTTCCTCGTCGGAGAGCCCCACGAGCTCGTGGCTCATGTAGTGGATCCAGATCTCGTCCTCGGCCTTCTCGATGACGTGCCTGCGGCACCAGTAGTCCGGCTGGATGGGGCAGGTATAGTTGCGGTAATGGCAGATCTTGTAGTCATGCACCGCTATCTTCACGTCCTTGCGCGGTATGCCCTGCTCCATGATCACCTCGGTGAGGTGGTTCACGGTGCGGCCGGTATCGTAGATGTCGTCGACGAGGAGGACCTTGTCTCCGGACCGCAGGTACTTGGGGCTGTAGGTCCAGCCGTCTATCCTCACCTTGTCGCTCTCGTTGATGTTCGTGTAGGAACGCGCGACGACGGCGGCGTAGAAGACCGGCCTTGTGTTCTTCCTGACTATCTTGAAGTACTCGCTGATGACGTTGCCGATGTAGGCGCCGCCGCGGAGGGACACATAAATGACGTCCGGGACAAAACCCTCCTGATGGATCCTGTAGGCCATCTTGAGGGCATTGTTCCGGACAACGTTATAGGGCACGAATTCCTTGCGGAAGGTGGACACGGCGGACCTCTCTCTCATGCGGGCGCCCGCGAATCGGGCAACCCGCATGATCGACTATAGCCTCACTTCCTCACATACGCAAGCGTCGTGACCGTCTCGCCGTCGCGGACGACGGTGAAGGCGAGCTTCTTCGCCGAGGGGTCGTTGAGGAGCCTGTAGAAGTCGCGGAGGGTCGGGCAGGCCTTCTCGTTGACCTCGGTGACGATGTCGCCGGGCTTGAGGCCGATGACCGCCGCCGGCGTCTTGGGGAAGACGCCCGTCACGATGATGCCCTTCACGCCCTTGGGCAGCTTGGACTGGTCCACGATCTCGGACCTGAGGGAAACGGCGGTCAGTCCGGGAAAGAGGTTGGCGTCGTTCGAGGCCACGGAATCCTTCCTCGCCTCGATGACCACCTTGATGTCCATCTGCTTGCCGTCGCGGACGACCGTGAAGACGGCGGACTGGCCGGCGGGCATGTCGCTCACGAGGCGCATGATGTCGCCGTCGGCCTTCACGTCGGCTCCGTTCGCCTTCACGATGACATCTCCGGGGAGGATGCCGCTCTTCTGCGCGGGGCTGCCGAGGTAGACTTCCGACACGAAGGCGCCCTTCTTGCCGTCGAGGCCGAGCTCGGCTGCGCTGGCCTTGTCGAGCTCGAACATCAGGATGCCGAGCCAGCCGTACTCGACCTTGCCCTTGCCGATGAGGTCCTCGATGGCCTTCTTGGCCCTGTCGATCGGGATGGCGAAGCCGAGGCCGATGCTGCCGCCCGTCGGCGAGGCTATCCAGGTGTTCATGCCCACGACCTCGCCCCTGATGTTGACGAGGGCGCCGCCCGAATTGCCCTTGTTGATGGCGGCATCGGTCTGGATGAAGTCCGAGATGTTGTCGTCGGGGCCGCCCGTGCGGCCGATGGCGCTGACGACGCCGATGGTCACGGAGGAGCTGAAGCCGAAGGGATTGCCGACCGCGATGGCCCAGTCGCCTACCTCGAGGGCCGAGGAGTTGCCGAGCTTCGCCACGACGATGTCCTTGTCGTCGGTTTCGAACTTGACGACGGCGATGTCCTTGCGGGTATCGGCGCCGACGAGGGTGGCCGGGAACTCCCTGCCATCGACGAGGATGACCTTGATGCCATCCTTGTCCGCGTCGCCCGCCACGTGGTTGTTCGTGAGGACATAGACGGTCTTGCCATCGCGTCTGACGATGATGCCCGAGCCGAGGCCCTCCTCCTGATACTCCTTGTCAGGAGCGCCCTGCCCGTCCTCGGGCTGGCCGAAGAAGTACTTCCAGGGGTTCTGCTGGTCCGTGGAATCCGAAGCCTTCTTCGTCGAAGTCACGTCGATCTCGACGACGGAAGGCAGGACGGTCTGGGCGACGTAGCGGAAGGCGCTCTGTACGCTTGTCGCCTGCGTGATGGCCTGGCCCACTTCCGGAGATTGATCAGACGCGATGCCCGGCGTTTCGGCGCGTATTTTAAGATCGGGGCCGTGGGAAGTCAGGGAGAAGCCCAGGAAGGCCAGGCCGAAGCCGATCAGGATCCCCGTAAGGACGAGGCCGACCAAGGGAAACTTCTTGGTCCGGAATTTACCCAGGAAAGACATGATCCACTCTCCTTGCCGCCCGGTCGGGCGGCGCCTATGTGACAATATAATGCCGCGGGCGGGCCATGGTTACAGCGCGCCTCTCACGCGGGATAGTTCCAGGACGTCAGCACCTCGACATTCCAGTCAGGCAATATGGCTATGGTATGCTCGTAATGGGCCGAAGGCTTGTGATCGAGCGTTACCACCGTCCAGTCGTCGGCGAGGACCTTCACGTCGCCCGTGCCGAGGTTGATCATCGGCTCGAGGGCCAGGACCATGCCCGGCATGAGGCGCGGATTCGGCCCCGGGCTCACGTAGTTCGGTATCTGAGGATCCTCGTGGGGAGCGAGGCCGACCCCGTGGCCGCAGTACTGCCGGACGACCCCATAGCCGTTGGCGACCGCGTGGCTGAAGACAGCCCGCGAGATGTCATGGATCCTCGCCCCCGGCTTGACCGCGGCTATGGCCCGCTCGAGGCATTCGCGCGTGACGCGGAGGAGCTTTTCCACCTCGGGCGAGATCCTCCCCACGGGAAGGGTGATGGCGGCGTCGGAGAAGAAACCTCCGAGGTCTATGCCGCAATCGAGGCCGATGACGGAGCCTTCCTCGAGGCGGCTGTTGTCGGGGATACCGTGGATGACCACGTCGTCCGGGGAGGTGCAGAGGCTGGCGGGATAGCCGTCATAGTTGAGGAAGGCCGGCTTGCCGCCATGCGAGACGATGTAGTCGTGGGCGAAGCGGTCGAGTTCCTTCGTGGTGACTCCCGGCTTGACGAGGGGAACGAGGCCGGAAAAAAGATCGGAGAGCATCCTGCAGGATGCCCTGATGCCGGCGAGCTGTTCCTCGTTCTTGAGACGAAGCACGATTCCTCCAGTGGCGCGCGGACGAGGATCCGTCCGCGCCTATCGATGGGACAATCTGGCGGCCTCGGTATCCGATGGATCGGCGAGGTAGGCCATTGAATAATACCCGTTTGCCCTGCGTACGTCTCCCTGCAGCTCCGCGACGCGTGCCATTTCCTTGAGCACTTCGCAGCGGACCTTGGGATATGTCGAAACAGACAGGGCCTTTTCCAGGATGCTCATGGCCTCCGCGGGTTCTCCCGAGTTCTTTCGCAACAGGGCAAGGGCGAAAAGACCTTCGCTGCCGCCGACGCCCGCCCCTCCCCCCTCAAGGAGTTCGCGTGCCCGGTCAAGGTCGCCATGCGCAATGGCAGCGTAGGCGTCGAAGAGGACGCGACGGGGATAGACCAGGCCGGCCTTCTCCGCCCTGTCATGGACGGCGAGGAAGTCCTCGTAGTAGCCGCGGGACAAGAGCAGGGCAAGCCCGTCATCGAGGAGCATGGCGTCATCGGGACGCATCTCGATTGCGCGGAGTATTTCCGCCGCGAGGTGTCCTTCCGGCCACAGGGCCGCGCCGGTGCCGAGCCAGGCCCTGAGCACCCTTGAATCGGGATCGGCGGCCAGGAAGGCGGCGTCCGGAGCTTGCCGCCCCGGCCCTGCGGCCGCGCGATCCATGAAGGCCAGGGCCTCGTCCTTCTTTCCCGCCCTGGCGAGGGCGGCCGCATAAGCTACCAGGGCGCCCCGTTCCGCGGGGAAGATGCGCAGGAGGGCAGCATAGAGTTCCGCGGATTCAGCATGCCGGGCGGACAGCCCAAGCTCGCCTCCGAGCTCGGAATCGCCTATCTCGCGGAAATTGTCCTCGTCGTCGAAGATCCCCGTCTGGCCGACCGATACCGTGCCTCCGTCCAGCGCGGCCAGCGAGACGCAATTCCTCCACGACGAGGCCGGATCGGCCGCAAGGGATGAGCGCCACAGGCGCTCCGCGTTCACCGGGTTCCCAAGGATCCAGGCGGCATCTCCCATGAGCTTCTGCTGCAGCGCCGAAGGGCGTTCGTAGCCTGGCGACTCAAGAACCTCGTACTGGCCCGAATCCCAGAGAAGGGCCGCGGGGACGGCAGTCCCTCCGGCGCGGGCCCTATCGAGCCAGGAGCGGGCGGCAAGGCGATCCCCCTCGGCGAGCGCCAGCGCGGCCGCATCGACGTAGAGTCGGGAATCGCCCGTTATTCCGGCGAGGCGGGAGAACGTAGATGCGTTGTCCGAAGCCGGCGGCAGTCTGCCTGCCCGGAGCGACGCGAGCGCGGCTTCAGCCCAGAGGGCGGGATGCGACTCGGCGGAGAGCCCACTCCCGAAGAGGGCGAAAGCCCGTTCCGGTTGCCCGTTCCGGAGGAAGGCGTCGGCCTCGGCTGCAAGGAGGGCTTCGGATCTGGGGCCATGATCAAGGGCATGCTGCGCGACAAGCGCATAGCGACCGCGGTCCCCGAGGGCCTCGGCGCGCCACGCGCGCTTCAGGAGGGAGACCCAGTCTTCCGCGCTCCGGGCCTTGCGCTCGGCGCGCGCAAAGGCGGCCCCGAGCGAGTCCAACCCGCCCTTGCCCGCGAAGGCTTCAAGGGAGGAATCGAGATTGGTACGTGCTGATCGGAAGGCGGCTTCGGAATCTCCGCAAGCCATCGAAAGCGCCGCAGTCAGGAGCAGGGCGGCCCCGAAGCGGAGGGAGGACGGATACTTGCAGCGTCTAGCGCGACTCCGCAGCTTTCCAGATTCCATCGAGCACCCCGTTTATAAAGCGGTAGGAATCCTCGGATCCATATTCCTTGGCTATCTCGATGGCTTCGTCGATCGTGATCTGCGCCGGAATATCCCGCTGGAAAAGCAGCGAATACGCTCCTATCCTGAGGATGGCAAGATCCACTTTCTTGAGGCGTTCGAAAGACCAGTTCTGGAGGTGGGCCTTGATCTGGCGGTCCACCTCCTCGATATTCTCGATCGTCCCCGCGATGAGAAGGCGCGCGAAAACCTTGAGCTCCTCGTCCAGGGTCGACCTCTTGTCGTCATCGATCCAGGAGAAGGCAAGGAGGTCCTTCACCGCCGTGCCCGAGGCATCCCAGGCATAGAGGGCCTGGAATGCCAGGATGCGCGCCTTTCGTCTCGAGGCCATGTCCAGACTTTCCTAGAAAACCAGGTTTTCGGTGAAGATCTTCACGTCGGAAGATTTCCGGAGGAGGTCATGGAGCTCGGTCTGGATCTTGCCGAGGACATCCTGCTGCTTCTTGGTGGCAAGCATGTACTTGATGTAGTCCTGCACCGTCGCATTCGGGTTGTTCGGGAGGGGATCGGTGAGCGTCAGCATCTTCTGCGGGAGGATCTCGTTCACCCTGACGATCTGGAGGCCGGCCTCGTTCTCGATGACGGCGCTGATGTCGCCGACCTTCATTCCGAAGACCGCATCGACGAAGGTGTTGCCGTAGGCCGATATCGCCTGGGGAGTCTTCTCGACGTAGAAATTGGAATTGGCCTTGAGCATCGAGCCTGCGTCGGCGGCCTTCAGCACGTACTCGTCAAAGCGCGAAGGACTGGCCTTGATGGCGCTCGCTGCCTGCCTGAGGGCGTCGGAAGCCTTCTTCTTGTCGTCTCCGGAGAGGCTGCGCAGGTCGACATAGATCACCGAGACGCGGACAGTATCCGGGCGGACCATCTGGGACTTGTAGAGCTCGTAGGCCTGGAGGATCTCCTCGGAGGTCGGTTCTTTCACTGCCTTGAGCTCGTCGGCCTTCTTGGCCTGGAGATAGGCCTTCAGGAGAAGCTGCTCGCGGATATAGGACCTGGCATCGAGGTAGATGCCCTGGGCCCTGAGGGCTATCTCGAGCTTGGCGTCATCCGCGCCGGGGCCGAGGGAGGCTTTCATCTGGGTAAGGGCGGTGGCGATATCCGATTCGGAGACCGTGATCTTCTCGCGATCGCAGTACTGGGCGAAGAGGAGCTCATCGATCATCTTGTCGAGGAGCATCTGGCGCTGCTCCGCGGTGAGCTTCTTTCCCGTCGCGGTCTCGAGCTTCTCGAGATTCGACCGGAACTGACGCACGGAAATCATCTCGAGCCTGGTGAGCTTTACCGTCGCCGCCGGCTTGTCGATCGTGGTCTGAGCGGTCACGGCTGTCAAGGAAAGCGACAGGGCCAGGACGCCGAGCAAAAAGCGCTTCATTGTACACCTACCTAGGAATCGGATCAGGCAGAGTCCGTTGTGCCGATGATACTAGAACAAACCAAACAAGGCAAGGTAATAGAAAAAGGGGCTTTACTCAAGTACTCGGATCCGGCCCGTACCGCTTCAGCCTCGTTCCGTCATTCCGGCGCGCCGCTTGAGGGCGGCGAGGCCTGCAAGCCTCGGTTCCAGCTCGGCGGCCCGCCTCAGGGTCTCGACGGCGGCCGCGGTCTCATGCCGCCTCAGATGGACCTCCGCCTTCTTCCGGAGAAGCTGGGCCCTGTCCCTCCTCGGGATGTCGAGGGCGGCCGCTTCCTCGAGCCTGTCCATGAAGTCCTCCTCGTCGAGGACCTTGGGCAGCTTGAGGAGGAGGAGGGTCCGGAAGCGGAGGAGGACGACATCGAAAAAGTACCGGAAGGTGGGCTTCTCGAGCTCCATGACGATGAGACGCCTGTAGAGGGAGTAGGCCTTGAGCCAGCGCTCGCGCCTTTCGTACTCCTCGGCGATGCAGAACTCGGCGTCCATGGCCTCGCCCCTCTCGAGCCAGCGCTCGAGCCTGAAGTCGCCGAAGGACTTTGACTTCTCGTAGACCTCGATCGCCTCGTCCTCGAGCTTGTGGAGGAGGTCGTAGACCACGAGCTTGGCCTGGCTCTCCGGATCGCCAGGGCGGGCCTTGAGGAACTTGCGATAGTCGAAACCGCTCTCTTCGGCGGCTTGCCGCCTCAGCGAGCGGTCGTAGGCGCGCCTTTTCTCCGGGTCGGAAAGAACGCGGTAGGCCTCGAGGAGACGGCGCATGGCCGCATCGCGCGAGCGGCCGCCGCCGGCATCGTCCGCGGCGCCGCCCCTCGCGCCGTTCGCGCGGGCAAGGTCGGGATGGAGGCGCTTGGCCTGTTTCCTGAATGCGCTCTTCACTTCCTTGGCGCTCGCCTCGGAGGCGATGCCAAGGATGTCATAGTGGTTATCCACGCGCCTGGTTCCGTTCCACGGGCGCGTTGTGCGCCGCCGCTTCGGCTTCCGCCGCGCCCGAGAGGCTCTCGGAATAGGTCACGCGCATTCCCGCGGCTTCCATCGCTGACATGAGCCGGCCGAGGAGCCTGGCCGGCCGGAGGCCCGACTTTCGGACAAAGGCGAAGCTGCGCTTCCCCTCGAGGCCCGAAGCACCCTTCAGGGCCAGTGCGGCCTTGTCCGGCAGGCTCGCGCCGAGGCCGGCAGCCTCTACGCCGAAGGCGACATAGTCGAAGGCGGCTACCGTCCGGGGGACGGCATCGAAGATCTCTGTGCGGTGTCCGAGGGACTCGAAGCCCCTGGCGAGGGACTCGGCGAAAGCCTTGAGCTTCCCGGAGCCGCCGGCCGGGATATAGATGACAGCGACGCGCATCAATCCTCCATGCCCCGTCAGGATTCCTGCGAGCATCCTGCCGCGTGCTTCCCCCGCACGATGATGACCGGACAGGGCGAGTTGCTCGCGATTTCCATGTAGACGTCCATGAGGGCGTCCTTGAAGGCGGACTTTCGCTCGGTCTCGCCGATGACGATGCAGTCCGCCTCGATTTCCTCCGCGAGTCCGATGACCTCCGCGGGGATGGCGCCCTTGCGCATCACGGTCTCCGCCTTGAGGCCCTCGGCCTCCGCCAGTTCCGTCACGTAACCGAGGAGACGGCGACCCGATCCCTCGAGACTCGACTCGTACTCGTTGCTCTCGTCCGGCACGAAGATCCTCGAGATTGCGAGCTGCCTGATCGTGGCCGTGTCGACGACGTAGACCGCGCAGATCGAGCAGCGGTAGGCCTTGGCAAGCGAGATCGCATATCTCGCGGCGCCAATCGAGGATTCCGAGCCGTTGACGACTACGAGGAGCTTGGACAATGGGCTTCTCATGACTCGTCCTTCTTGAGCCTTCTGGCCTTGAGGAGCTTGCCCGTGAAGAGGAACTCGCGTTCCCGCTCCTCGAGAGCCGCCTCGATGAAATGCTTGCGTTCCCGGGTCTCGGGAATCACCATCTTCTCCAGGGCGTTGACCCGCCGCTGGGTCTTCTTCAGTTCCTTCGCGATCCGCCATACGACGCTGCGGAGGCTGGCCATCTGCGCTATGAGGCCGAGAAGCTCGGTGAACTCTAGCATGGTCTCGTCGCAGTCCGCAAACGAATTCACGAAGGAGTACGGCAGGTTCCTCGCGGGCACCTCAGCCTCGAGCGACAGGACATTCATGCCGGCGACCTGGACCCTCCGCTCGCGGGCCTGGAAATCAACGGTGATGCTCTCGGAGAGCTTCGTGGCCCGTTCGCGGCCCACCGACAGGAGCATGCGGCGCATCGTCGGATAGGCCGTCTCGCAGCGCCGCGAAATCTCCTTCTCGAGGATCTTGACCTCGTCCACGCGCTTCATGAGCTCCATTACGAGGATCTCGCGCTTGCGCTCGAGGAGGTCGTAGCCCTCGAGGGCGAGGTTGAGCTTCTCCTTCTCCCTGCGGAGGTTCGACTTGGTCGGCGCTACGTTCTGGACGGGCATGGCTTCTTCCTACGCCTCTTTGGGCAGGTAGCGCGCGATGAGGTCCTTCGACACGCGGAGGAGCTCGTCCTTCGGCAGGTAGGTGAGCATCTTCCATCCGAGGTCGAGGGTTTCCCCGATCGAGCGGTTCTCGAATTCGCCCTGGGCCAGGTACTCGGCCTCGAAGTGCTCGCCGAAGTGGAGGTACTGCTTGTCGAGGGGCGAGAGCTCCTCCTCCCCGATGATGGCCGCGAGGTTGCGGACGCTCTTCACGCGGGCATAGGCGGCGAAGAGCTGGCTCGAGAGGTCGCGGTGATCGTCGCGCGTCATGCCCTCGCCTATGCCGTCCTTCATGAGGCGCGACAGCGAGGCGAGGCCCGCTATGGGCGGGTAGACGCCCTTCTGGGAGAGCTCGCGCTCGAGGACGATCTGGCCCTCGGTGATGTAGCCCGTGAGGTCCGGGATGGGATGCGAGATGTCGTCGTCGGGCATCGAGAGGATGGGGATCTGCGTGATGGATCCCTTCGAGCCCTCGATCTTGCCCGCGCGCTCGTAGAGCGAGGCCAGGTCGGAATAGAGGTATCCGGGATAGCCCTTGCGCGAGGGCACCTCGCTCCGCGCGGCGGAAACCTCGCGGAGGGCCTCGCAGTAGTTCGTCATGTCCGTGAGGACGACGAGGACATGCATGCCGAGCTCGTAGGCGAGGTACTCGGCAGCCGTGAGCGCGCAACGCGGCGTCATGAGGCGCTCGATGGAAGGCGCATCCGCGAGGGAGAGGAACATGACGACGCGCGAGAGGACGCCCGATTTCTCGAAGGAATCGACGAAGAAGCGCGAGGCGTCGTACTTGATGCCCATGCCCGCGAAGACGATGGCGAAGTCCTCGCTGCCGCCCTGCCCTTCCGCGCCTGCGGCGGCATCGGCGGCGGGCTTGCTGAGGATGCGCGCCTGGCGGACGATCTGGGCCGCGAGGCGGTTGTGCGGGAGGCCGTTGCCCGAGAAGATGGGCAGCTTCTGGCCGCGGATCAGGGTGTTCATGCCGTCGATCGCGGAAATGCCGGTCTGGATGAAGTCCCTCGGGTAGACCCGGGCCGCGGGATTGAGGGGCCTGCCGTTCACGTCGCGGAATTCCGACGAGACGATCTCGGGGTAGCCGTCCTGGGGCCTCCCGAGGCCGTCGAAAACCCGGCCGAGAAGGTCCGGTCCGACCCGGAGCTCGAGGGGCTTGTCGAGGTACTCGACGCGGGCGTCCTCGAGGGAGAGGCCGGAGTTGTCGGAGAAGAGCTGGATGGCGACGGCCTTGTCGGAGACGTCGATGATCTTGCCGAGCCTGCGTCGGCCATCGCGTCCATAGACCGCGACGAGCTCGCCGTAGGACGAGTTTTCGCGCCGTTCAGCCATGACGATCGGCCCCTCGGCGAGGACGAGGCCGCGATGCTCAATGCCCCTCATTTCAGGGCCTCCTTGCGGTACTGCCTGACGAGGTCTTCAAAGGCCGCGGCGAGCTCGCGCTCCACGGCCCTGATCTCCTCGGGCTTCTCGTTCGGCACCGTGCTCTTGAGGCGCGATAGCCGCTCCCGGATCGGGAGTGAGCTTATCTTGACGAGGGGCGCGCCGGCCTTGATCGCCTCCTCCGCCCTCCTGTGGAATTCCATGATGCAGCGGAGGAGAAGGACCTGCTTGGCAGGCGAGCAGTACTTGTCCACCTCGTCGAAGGAGGACTGCTGGAGGAAGCCCGTCTTGACGAGGTCGGCGGTGACGAGGACGAGGCGCTGCTCGTCGGGCAGGGCGTCGGGCCCGATCAGCCTGACGATCTGCTCGAGGCGCTGCTCCTTCTTGAGGACCTCGAGGGCCTTGCGCCTAACGACCTTCCAGTCGGGGTCGACGCCGTTCCACCACTCGAGGAGTTCCTCGGAGTATTCGGAATAGGAGTCGATCCAGGAGATGGCCGGATAGTGCCGGGCATAGGCGAGGTCCCGGTCGAGGGCCCAGAAGCAACGGATGAAGCGCTTCGTGTGCTGCGTGACCGGCTCGGAGAAATCGCCGCCGGGCGGCGAGACCGCGCCGATGATGGACACGGAGCCCTCCCCTGAGCCGAGGGTCTCGACGCGGCCGCCGCGCTCGTAGAACTCCGCGAGGCGGGTCGGGAGGTAGGCGGGGAAGCCTTCCTCCGCGGGCATCTCCTCGAGGCGGCCCGAGAGCTCGCGGAGAGCCTCCGCCCAGCGCGAGGTCGAGTCGGCCATGACGGCGACGGCATAGCCCATGTCGCGGTAGTACTCGGCCAGGGTGATGCCAGTATAGATCGAGACCTCGCGGGCCGCGACCGGCATGTTCGAGGTGTTGGCGATGAGGACGGTGCGCTCCATGAGGGAGCGGCCCGAACGCGGGTCCACGAGGCGGGGGAATTCCTGGAGGACGTCGGTCATCTCGTTGCCGCGCTCGCCGCAGCCGACATAGACGATGATGTCCGCGTCGCACCACTTGGCGATGGCGTGCTGGGTCATGGTCTTGCCGGTGCCGAAGCCGCCGGGCACCGCTGCCGCGCCGCCTTTCGAGATCGGGAAGAGGACGTCGATGACGCGGAGGCCGGTGAGGAGGGGCTCGGTCGGAGGCAGGCGGTGGAGGCTCGGGCGCGGCTTCCTGAGTGGCCATTCCTGGGCGAGCCTGATCTCCTCGCCCGCCGCCGTGACGGCGATGACATCGTCTATCGTGTACTCGCCCTCGGGCGCGATGGTGGCGATGAGGCCGGCTTTCACGGAAGGAGGCGCAAGGACGCGATGCTCGACTACAGAGGTCTCCGGGACGGTTCCGATTACCGCGCCCGCCGAGACCGAATCGCCCACCTTGAGACGCGGAGTGAACTTCCAGCGCTTCGCGGGGTCGAGGCGGTCGCCCTTGACGCCGGGGACGAGGAAGTCGCCAGAGACGGTCTTCAGGGAGGAAAGGGGGCGCTGGATGCCGTCGTAGATCGAGCCGAGGATGCCAGGGCCAAGGAGGGCCGACAAGGGCCTTCCCAGGGAGACGACCGGCTCGCCGGTCTTCATGCCCGTGTTCTCCTCGTAGACCTGGATGGTCGCGATGGCGCCTTCCATGCGGATTATCTCGCCGGCGAGGCGGTCATGTCCGACCTCGACGACGTCGTAGAGGCCGGCGCCGCCGAGCCCCGATGCGTAGATAACGGGTCCCGAGACCCGGACGATCTTTCCCTCGATCATAGGGCGAGCGCCTCCCCGCAGAGCGTGCGGGCAAGTTCCCCGCGATGTTCGTCGAGGAGGCGTTCCCCGACGAGGTCCATGGTTGCGCGCACCGTAAGGCTGCCGCTTTCGCTCGCCACCAAAAGGCCCGTTGCGGGCAGGCTGTCGTCCCTTGCGAAGGATAGCGCCTGTGCCCTGGGCAGGTTGGCCGACACGAGCTTTCCCGCGGAGTCTTCATCGAAGCCCTTGTAGCTGACCCTCACGCGGGAATCCCCCACGAGGCCGGCCGCGCGCGAAAGGAGGTCGCCCACGAGGCTGCCTACCCTGTCGGGGGGAAGCGCCGCGAGGTAGCGGTCCATCGCGGACCTGAGAAGGCGGTCTATATAGGTCGCCTTGAGACGGCCACGTTCCAGGGGAAGGCGCGCGAGGTTCTCGCCCTCGTAGCGCTCGGTCCTGGACCTGAAGTCCTCAGCGAGGGCGGACAATGCCGATGCGCTGCGTTCCCCGGATTCGGAACGGATGCGCGCCGCCTCGACCTCGCCATCCCTGAGGATCTTCTCGCCCTTCTTGCGGGCATCCTCGAGGATTTCCTTCTCGAGGGCATCTGTCGATGCTATCTCTTCCATCACAAAGCTCCTGGCCGGTCGGACGCGGCCCGCCGTCGCGGTCCCGTCCTCACGCGCTCGATACTGCTAAATACTGATGCCCACCGCTTCCCGTATGGCCGCGAGGAGCGAGCCGCTCTCGTTGGCCGCCTCGCCCGGACTCGGTATCTCGACGATGAGGGGATAGTCCCCCCTGAATTGCCATGCACGGGTTTCCTCTTCAAGAAGCGCCGAGACGCCGGAACTCAGGATGAGGACCTTCGAGCCCGAGCCGGTGGCTTCGGGTATCGCGGGTTCATCCGGCCGCTGGGTCCTTTCGCGCTGCCCCGTGGCCACGAGGAAGGCCTCAAGCGCTTCATCTCGTCCTGAAACCGCCCGTCCCCCGACTCCGGCGAGGCGGAAGGCAACGAGGAGTTCCTCCTCGCCTATGAAGAAGAAGTCAGGCATGATCCGTCGCCGTCAGAGGACGAGGATAAGGAGTCCGACGAGGAAGCCCCAGAGGCAGATACCTTCGGCAAGGCCGACGTAGGGAAGGGCCTTTCCGGAGAGCTCGGGATTCTCGGCCATGGCTCCCATGGCCGCGGCCCCGATCTGGCCGACGGCCATGCCGCCGCCGATGCAGGCGACACCGACCGCAATGGCCGCCGCGATGTACTTCCACATGTCCGATGACTGCGCAGCCGGTGCGGCCGTCTGCGCGGAAAGGGCCGCGGCGACGAGGACGAGGAGGACGATGACGATGGATACGCGCTTCTTCATGGCTTGCTACTCCTTGGGATATTCGAAGAGGAAGGGTTCGAACTCCACACCTATCTCGGTGAAGAACTTGGAGAAGAACTCGTAATAATTGAGCCTTACAACCTGTATCGCGACGATCATGCCCTCGAGGACGAGGATGACCGCATTGCCGATGACGAAGATGAGGATCTCCCAGGCAAGGCCGGCGGGGGCCCGCGTCCTGACGAGATCACCCATCGCGAAAACCACGAAAGCCAGGACGGCGTGGGAAAGGGCGAAAGCGCCCACGCGGAGGAAGGACAGGGTGTTGGAGAAGTAGTACGACACCGATTCGAGCACTTCCACGAGGCCCTTGACGAATTCGCTGAAGAGGCCGGATGACTCGCCATGGCGCCCGTCCACTCGGTCCGCGAGGGGCTCCGAGAAGAAGAGGGCCGCTATCGGGATGATGAAGGCGGGGATGTCGAACCAGGCGGGATGGCCGCCCAGCACGATCCTCACGCCGAGGCCGATGGCCCACCAGAAGAGGGTCGCGCCGGCCAGGCCGGTCTTGCCGAAGAGGGCCTCGCCCTTCTTTCCGAGCCGCCACTTGTTGGCGATGTTGATGACGAGGCCGATCGAGTTGAAGATGACGCCTACCGAGAGCGTGAAGCCGAAGAAGGCGAAGAGCTTCGAGACCGAGCCGCTCGAGGGCATGAGCGAGAGGATGCGGTCCATGGGATGGCCGAGGAGGGCTGTCGTCACGACGCGTGTCGGCTCGACGAGGAGCTCCTCGTTGCAGAACACGGAGCCGCAGAGGAGCCCCATGACCATCGAGCCCACGCCCACGCCCGTGAAGATCGGCCCGAATTTGCGCCACTTGCCAAGGCCGGCGACCTTGCCGCCCGAGAGGAGGAGGCCCGTGAGCACGATGACCGCTCCCTGTCCGAGGTCGCCGAACATGATCGAGAAGAGGAGGACGAAGAAGAAGGCGACGATCGGGGTCGGATCGATGGTGCCGTAGAGGGGCGCGCCATAGGAGACGACGAGGCGCTCGAAGCTGGAGACGAAGCGGCGCCGCTTGAGGAGGACGGGAACCTTCTCCTCGCCCTTCTGCACGGATTCGAGCTCCTCGGGCGCGTAGACCCGGACGGCGATGCGGCCATCCGTGGCCTTCCGGAGATCGGCCACGAGGGCGCCCACGCGCTCCTTCGGGACCCAGCCCTCGAGGCGGTATACGAGGTCGGTCGAGTCGAGGCCGGTCTTGACCTCGTCGACCGCGGCGGCCACCGCGTACGACGCGGCAAGCGAGGCCCAGACCGTCCGGTACTCCCCGGCCAGCTCGGCCTTGCGGGCGGCGAGAACCTCGGCCCGGCGATCGAGCGAGGCTTCCTCGCCCTCGAGGCCGGGGAGGAGCTCGGGCGGTACGCCCTGGAAATCAGGAGGGAGTTCCTTGGCATGGAAGTTCGAGCGCTTGAGTTCGGTATCGAGGACGAAGCGGCCCTTCCGGGATGCCAGGGCAACCACGCCGCCCTGGTCGTCGATGGGCACGACGACTCCGCGGTCCCCCAGGGAGGACTGCAGATGATCCATCTCCGCGACGGGAATCCGCCCTATCCGGACGGAAAGGAAGGAGAGGTGGTCGAGCTCCCTGAAGGGAAGGGAGAGGCCTTCGAAGGCCCTGGCTTCGCCGATGGCGTCCTTGATCTGGTCGCGCCTCGTATTGATGGCCTCGCCCTCGGCCTCGATGCCGCTGGCGATGCCGGCCAACCTGTCCACAAGCGCTTCCTGTTCGGCGCCCGGCAGCCTGACGCCGTCGGGAATGGCCGCGGGAGCCGAGAAACCGAAGCAGTCCTTGATGTCGCGCAACTTCTGGAGCGTCGGCGCAAGGGCCCCGGATCCGGACGAGGAGGCTTTCTTCACCGTCGCCAGCTGGAAGCAACGGGAGAAGCCGAGCCGCTCGAGGACCAGGTCGGTGTCCTGCTTGAGCACATGGAGCTCGACCTTGCGCATCTTCACGACGCTCACTGGACGCCTCCCGCTATGGCAAAGGAGGCGAGCTCTTCCGCAGGTGCGCCAAGGTGGATTCCCTCGGCTATGCCGATAACCACGGCGGTCTCGAGCTCCTTGAGCTTGAAGAAGCAGTAAAGCGGAGCGTACGAAGAAGGATTCATGTGGAGGGCGAGGCGCGCCCGTCTGTAGAGATGGCGCCTTGCGCCGATCTCGACCGAGCGGACGTCGAGTGACCAGGGCTCCCCTGCTCCGTCGACCAGGAACTCGTACTTCCAGCCGTCCCAATCCTGCCGCCTGTCCATCCTGAAAGCGAGGGCCTCCATGGCGGCTCCGGTTACGTCGACATCCGGAAGCGACACGAGGAGGGGCTTCACCGCCTCTGCAGGCATGGCATAGTACCGCGCCAGTCTGAGGGCCCAGACCACGTTCTCGAGCTCGATCTCGAGCCTTAGTATGGCGGGAAGACCCGCGCGCCTCGGCCGCGAAAGCGAACCGGCGGCCGCCCAGAGCTCCTCGTAATACTGGCGGTCAAGCCGGTTTTCCGCTGCAGGGAGATTCCCGATCGACTCTTCGTCTATCCACGAATAACGACCCTCCGCAAACATCTCCTCGAGGCGGGGATAGGCCGCTGCAAGGAAGCCATCGGGGAGCGAAGGATCTTCAGAGGGAGGACAGGCGGGCTCGGCATCCTTGACGGCGAGGAGGACCCGCTTCACGCGCGCGAATTCCGATTTCCTCCTCAGCGCGAGGAAGAAGGGCTCGTCCCGCTGGAGTTCGTCCGCGAGCTTGTGGAATTCCTCAAGGGAGCGCTTGACGAGCCTCTCCTCGGTGGCCCCGAGGAGGGAGCGTTCAGGGAGAGACGGACTCGCGTCATTGAAGAGGATACGCCAGAGGTCGCTGAGCCGGGTCTGTCGTACGAGTTCCGTCGAACGGGGACCGGCCCAGGATCGGTTCATGGCGCCGCATACGCGGGCATAGATATATGACAGTTCAAACCTGTCAGCCATTCCTCATGCCTTCCCGGAAAGGAGCCCGTCACAGAGAGCGTCGAAGCCCCTGTCGTCGCGTTTCGCGGCCTCGAGACGGGCGCGGTAGGCCGCGAGCTCGCCCTTGAAGGCTATATCGCTGTGCTTCTTCGCCTCTTCGAGGGCGGAGGCAAGTTCCGTGACGCGGGCCGCGTAAGCGGATTCGAAGGCCGCCTCGGACTCCTCCTTGGCTGCAGCCACCCGCTTGTCGGCCTCCTCCCTCGCAGCTATTGCGAGCTCCTCGGCCTTTTTTTCTACGCCAAAGAGCTTATCAAGAATGTCGTGAGATGGCATGGGAGCCTCCGGGGAACAATGCGAAAAGGGTTCAGGGCTGGAGGGTCAGGAGGTCCTCGTAGCCCTTGATGATCTGGAAGGCCTGGTCGGGAGTCTGGGCTGCAACAAGCTCCGAATAGAACTCCGGATTGTCGAGAAGACGAGCCAGGCGTTTCAGGGCACGAAGATGCAGCTCCGCTTCATGCGGCGCTGAAACGAGGAGGAAAACGAGATAGACGGGCTCGCCATCGAGGGAGGAATAGTCGATGCCCTTCCGGGAAATGCCGATGGCGCCAATGAGGGACTCGACGCCTTCGGCCTTGCCATGGGGAAGGGCTATGCCCTTCTTGATGCCCGTGGACATCTTGTCCTCACGATCCCGGATGGCGGCAAGGACGGCAGCCCGGGGAAAGGATTTGCCGTCCTGCCGCGCGACGAGGTCTACGAGCTCCTCAAACAACTCGTCTTTCTCTTCGCTCTCGAGGCCTATCTTGATCCGGCCCGGCGTAAAGACTTGCTGGAGCAGCATTCAGAACCTCCGCACGAAGTCGCTAAAAATCAATTCGTCGCGGGAGCGGGAGTGGCCGTCTCGCCAGCGGGCTGGGAAGCGTCCGGAGCCGCGGCGCCAGGCGTTGCAGGAGCGACGGGGGCCGGGGCCGGGGTGGGATTCCACCACTCGGTCTGCGTCCCGCCGCCAAGCTTCTTCTGGGCGGCCGACTCGACATTGCCCGAGGAGGTCTTGTTGACCAGGGCAAGCGAGAAGGCAAGGACGAAGAAGAGACCGCCAAGAACGTAGGTGAATTTCGACAGCACATTGCTCGACCTGGAGCCGAAGGCGCTGGAACTGCCGCCCGCAAAAATGCCGCCGAGGCTATCGGAGCCTTCGTCCTGGATCACGACCATGAAGACGAGGAGTATGCTCACGATGATGAAAAAGACGAGAAGAACGATTCCGAGTACGCTCATACGCCTGGACCACCCTGATTTTAGCCGGCAAGGAC